>JAABUN010000049.1_pt1 | contig 260131 bp, 255 predicted proteins | sample 5559311 | NCBI WGS metagenome assembly JAABUN01 (sample SAMN10711877, study PRJNA513370) | rock metagenome | isolation source: Antarctica rocks | place: Antarctica: Victoria Land, Siegfried Peak sud | reverse complement strand
GCACGAATACCTGGCCGGCGACCGGCCGACCGAACGCTACCTCGCCGAGCCCATCACGCCGCCGTCAGACGACCCGATCACCCCACTCCCAACGCGCCAACCTGCGCCGATTCCTTGACGCGAGACATCTGCGTCGAGGTCGACGGTGGTGCACGGTACGACTGTCGTCGGCTGGTCCGGCTCCTACTGGCTGGGTTGCAGTGCCCCCGGCGGACCTGACGCGGGACGGCATGGTGGATCTGGCGTCGGTCGTCCGCCTCACGATGAGGGAGTCGTCCTCCGCAGCGGTGATCGGCGTTCGTCCGTGCCGCAACGTCCGAAGCACGCGGTCAACGCGACCGAGGGCGTGTGCGAGCTGGCGGACCCGCGGTGGCGGCCTGGGAGTTCGCGGTCGTGTCGGCCAAGACGCCATCCGCTTGGCCCGGCGATCGTTGTATTGCGTGAGGCTCAGCCGCTGACGCCCCAGCACGTCAAGTGGCCGGTCAGAGCCTCCGGGAGAGAAGCGTCGCGGTGACCTTCGAGTTCGCGCCCGTCGCCTCGAGACGGATGCGGTAGTCGCCGCGCGGCAGACTCTCCGCCGCAAGACGGAGGCGGTAGGTACGGCCAGGAGTCGCCGACCGCGTGGCGAACCGGCGCACCACGCGGGCGCCGCGGCGGACGGTCACCGTGACGCGCGCGTCGGCCGCGACCCGATACGCCGCTTCGAGAGCGGCGCGGCGCCCGCTGCCGCCGAAGACGGGCCGGCTCAGCTTGAAGGAGGGGACCAGGTCGCAGGTCGCGCGGCGGTAGAAGTCCGGCCGCACCGCGAAGCGCCCATGCGCCCGGCGCAATGCGACTCGGCGGAAGTCCGTGCGACCGTTGGGGCCGCGCGTGCGGTAGCGGACGAAGTAGACGCCGTCGGTCACCCGGCGGCCGGGGCGGTTCGCGCGCCCGTTCCAGCGAAGCGCGTCGGTTCGCTTCGAGAAGCGCGCCACGAGCTGCTCCCCGACCACCCGCCGGCCGCGTGACTGCTGGAAGACCTCGACTGTCGCAGGGCCCGCGCCGGTCCGCCGCGTGAAGTCGAGCCGGGCGCCGCGGCGGTCCGGGCGCACACCCACGCTCGTGAAGCCGCCGGTGGCCGCGCACGTCACCGGTGCGTCCGGCGACGAGGGCGACGAGGGCGAGGAGGGGGACGAGGGGGACGAGCCGCCAGGAGACGGCAGGCGGCCGACGATCACCCGGCCCAGGAACTCTTGGCACTCCGCGGCGGTGCAACTGTCGATCAGCGACGCGTACGACGTCCCGTCCTTGGCCACCACGATGTCGTTGAAGTCGAACTCCTGATTGCAGCGAAGCGGCTCGCACTTGCCCTTGATCAGCGGGTCCGACGGGTCGTTGACGCTCGCGGTGTAGAACGTCGGCTCGGCGGCCAGCGCGTCGTCGGTGATCGACATGTACCCGTTGAAGGTCACGCCCTTGTAGTCGCCCTCGAACGGCGGGCCCGGGGAATTGGTGCTGCCCATGTAGGTGAACGCCAGGCGCCCGCCAGGACCGATGTCGATCGTCGGGTTCCACACCTCCTTGAGCCCAGGCGCCGCCATCGTCCGCGGCGGGCCGAACGTCTTGCCCCCGTCTCGCGAGATGGCCAGGTAGGGCTGCCGATCCTTGCCGGCGGCCCAGGCGTAGAAGACGTTCCCGACGGCGTCGACCGCCACCGTCGCCTCGTGGTTGGGGATCGTGATCCCTGATGCCGTCTGCGTGCCGAGGGGCTTGTCGGCCACCTGCACCCGCGTCCACGTGGCGCCCTCGTCGCGACTGATGGCCAGGAACGGCTGCCCGCAGAAACCGCGTGGGAGGTAGATCGTCCCCGCGTCGTCGACGAATCCCGGTCCGGTGCCCCCGTCGCAGCGCGTCGCGTCGCCGTCCGTCTTCGCGGGGTCGACCAGGTAGGGCAGTTGCCCGGTGCGTACGAAGGTGGTGCCGCCGTCGAGCGACTTCTCGCAGCCGGTCCCCTTGCTGGCGCCGGCGAGCGTGCCCGCGTCTATGGCGCAGTAGTAGACGACGTTCGGGTAGCCCGAAGGCTGCGGGCCGTTCTTTGGTGGCGGACCCGTGAAGACGTTCTGGTGATCGGACAGGCCGCAGACCTGCGAATCCGTCCACGTGGAGCCGCGGTTCGCGCTGTGGGAGATCGGGAAGCAGCCCTCGTTCGTGAACACGTCGGCGGTGAAGACCCGGTCGGTGTCCTTGTCGACGTAGATGTAGGGATCCAGGGACTTCGGGTGGGTTGGGTTGCCGACGGGATCGCGCGGCGACGCGTCGAGGAAGCTCTCGCCTCGGTCTTGTGAGCGGAGCACGGGGGCGAACGGCGCGCTCTGGCCACCAGCCGTGTCGCAGGTGGCGCCCACGGTGAAGATCGTCCCGTCGCCTGTGACGCCGAGGCTCGGCTCGAAGCCGGTTTCGCCCGTACGCAGGATCTCGGGCTTCGGTGCCCGTGCGGCCTTCGCCGGGTCGTCGATCGCGCGGCCGTCGAGGCCGTGCACGATGGCGCGTGGCCCGGGGTTGCGCCCGAGCTGAGCGAACAGCGCTCCCTTCTCGACGCAGTTGCGCGGCGGCTCGGGAAGCTCTTGGCGGAACTCGCCCTCCTCGCTCGTCGCGCCCTGACCCTCGCTCGGTTCCCCGGAGGAGCGCAGCAGCCCGAGCGAGGCGACCCCGAGTGCCGCGAGCGTCAGCAGCGCAGCCAGGATGAGCGATGGGCGGCGCTTCACGAGACGGTCTCGACGCTTCGCGTGCGGACCGGGGCTCTAAGCGCGTCTGCGTCGATCTCGGCGATCCCGCGCCCTTGGGCACGAAGGTCGCGGCCGCAGGCGGTCGAGCCGAAGGTGGCGACCGCGCCGACTTCGGGGAGTTCGTCGAGCACGATCTCCTGACCGACGAGCGCGAGGTCGGCGGCCACCCACTGGCCGCCGTCGTCGGCGACGAGGACGGGGATCCTCCCGAACGGGTTCATGCGCCAAGCTTGCCAGCCCTCCGGGACCAGGCAGTTGTTTGGAGCGACGAAATCGACGATGCCGGTTGGTCTGAAGGCCCACTGTCGAAGGCGTGCGCGATCAGCAGGTCCGCGAAGCCCCGTGCCGATCGTGCCACCGTCGCCGACAGCTTCAGTTTCGCAGCAGGATCCTAAAGGGCGTTCATCGACTGGCTGCGGCCGAGGACCCTCGAAGGCACCGATGCATGACCAACCCGCGCCGTCATCGTCGAGACGGTCCGGAGTTGTACTCGAGGCGCGGCCCCGCTCAGAGCCTTCGGGCCCTGAGCGTCGAGACGACCCGCGCGTTGGCCCGGGTGACCGTCACCCGCACCCGCACCTCGCGCCCGCGCTGCACCGCGCCTGCCGGCAGCGAGAAGCGGTAGGTCCGGTGGGCCACCGCGCCGGCACCCGTGAAGCGCTTGACGAGCTTCGAGTCGTCGAAGACCTCGACCGTCACGCTACCGACCCCGCGGCCGAGGCGGTAGGCGATGGGCAGCGAGCGCTTGCCCGCACCGCCGAAGGCCGAGCTGCCGAGCTTGAACGAGCTCAGCGGCCCGCACGACGGGCGGGCGTAGAACGCGGGCTGGTTCGTGAAGCGCCCCGCCGAACGGCGCAGGGTCACGCGACGCACGTCACGCCGGCCACCGGCCAGCACCATGGTGAAGCGTGCGAAGTACAGGCCGCTGCCCACCGTGCGGTCGCCCCGCGCGCGGCCGTCCCAGGTGAAGTCGCCGGTGCGGCGGTCGAAGTGCGCCACCAGCCGGTTGCCGATGACTCGGGAGCCGCTGGACTGCTGGAAGACGTCCACGGAGAACGGCCGCTGCTCACGGCGGACGACGTGGAAGCGCAGGGCGGGCCCGGGCACCTCGGGATCCAGGTGCTTCGAGCCGCCCGGGCGCGGCGTCGACTGGACCGAGGCAGAGGTGAAGCCGGCGCTGGTCTGGCAGGAGGCGGGCGCCCCGGCGGTCTTGGTCGCCGGCGACGGCTGCGCGCCCTCCGTGCCGGCGACCGCACCGGGCTCCGGGGTGACCGCCGCGGTGCTCGCGGCGCTCGCCGGGACGTAGTGCGAACCCTTGTAGCGCAGCACGTCGATCCCGCGCTCGTAGTCGATGGCGTAGAGGATGTCGCTGCCCGGCGCGGCCCAGTGCGGCGCCGAGGTCGAGCCGCCCAGCGGGACGAAGTAGCCCTGCTCGAGGATCTTGCCGTCGGGCTTGACCTGGAGGAAGCGCGTGCCGTTCTCGTACTCCGCGAGGGCGACCAGGCCACCGTCCTTGAAGGTCGGGTGCTCCTCGAACCAGTGCACGGAGCAGCCGAGGATCTGGGCAGGCGGGTTCGAGTCGAGGTAGGAGCCGTTGATCGGACGGATCTCGTCGAGGAGGTTGTAGGTCCCGTCCGTCTTGATGTGCGAGGCGTCGAAGGTCATGAACGCGCCGTTGTTCGAGAGCGCGCCGTCCACCGGCCCGCATTGGGGTCGGAAGTTCGACTCCCCGCCGAGCAGGGCGAACTTGTCCGTCCCGTGGTTCGGCCAGTGGGCGCCGTGGATGAAGCGCTTGACGTCCGTCGGGGTGCGCCCCGTGGCCAGGACCTTCGGGTTGAGCACCGAGCCGCCCTCCTCGGGCAGGACGGTGAGCACCGCAGAGGGGTTGCAGGCCGTGACGATGTGGCCGCGCTCGAACTCGTTGACGTTGTGGCAGCTCGCGGTGAACGGGCCAACCTGCTTGACCACCGCGTCCTGCCAGTTGCCGATCTTCGTCGCCCGACCGCCGGGCTGGAGCGCCTTCGTCGCGTCGACGATGCTGCCGCGTGAGCCGTAGAAGTACGTGCAGTCGAGGATGCAGGCCGAGGTGTGGTCCCCGGCGCCCGGCACGGACGGGAGCTCCTTGATCGCCGTGGGATCGCGGACGTCGTAGAGGCGCAGGCACCCGCCGCCGACGACCGTGTTCACGCCGGCCGGTGGCGCGGTGAGGCACTCGGGACCCGTGTTGAGCAGGTCGCTGGAGATCCCGAGCAACTTCCCGTTCGTCGGGACCTCCTCGTTCTCGAACTGGATGTTCGCTTGGAGGTTGCTGACGAGCTGGGGCGACTCAGGCTTGGAGATGTCGAAGATCTCCAGGTCCTTCGAGCTCGTGACGTACAGGTACTTGCCGATCACCCGCGCGCCCGCCGTCAGGCCCGTGGCGGGCTTGAACGAGGTGACGAACTCGACGTTCGGCGAACTGATGTAGTCCGGACCCATATCGGCCGAGGCCGTGCCGGCGAGCCCGAAGAAGCCCGTGGCGGTGAGCAGCGTGCGCGTGAGGCGGAGCATGAAGGACCGGAAGCTAGCTCACACCGCGACGAGATGCGCCGTTCGCTGCGCGAAGGCCTCGCCGAGACTGTCACGCTGCAGCGCCTGCGGCGTCGATGACCAGCTCTGGCGCAGCTCTCCTCGACGAACCCGATCGAGTCGATGATCGGCATCTGCCGCGCCACCAGCCGCAACGTCAAAGCGCTGACAAAACGGCGACATGTGCCTGCGCTGGACCGCAGCCGGCATGCCAGAAGCCGAGCAGCAGTTCCGCGAGATCATCGGCTACAAGCACCTCGCCGCGCTCGCCCTCGCCGTGGAGCGCGACGTCACCGCAGGGCGCGCTGCAACGAGCCCATCGACCACCCCACGCATCAACGAGGAGAACACGACCGAGGCGCTCGCTACGCTCGCGCCCGTTAGCTGCTCACCGGATCGCCACCCACGAAGTTCCACCGCGAACGGGACGACCTCGCCGCATCAGATACACAGGTCGGAGCCTGTCGAAGTCGTAGCCGCGACGGCCTGGACGACGTCAGGCTCTCGGCGCGGGCGCCCGTCCGATCTTGCCGGCGATCGGGCGGGCGTGGAACGCGTCGTGCAGCGGCATCGGCTGGGTAACGTCATGGCGGCTGCCGCCGGTCGACGAGACGGCCAGCGGGATGCCCGTCGGGTCGACGAAGCAGGTGGTGTTTTGGGCCGTTCGGGCGCGGTTCACCGGGGATGGCCCCCGTGTGGAGCCCCCAACGCGCGCGAACATGTGACCCGTCGTCCGAGGCGCTTCGCGACGAGCCGCCCGCCAGCACACGTCCGCACCCGTGCGCACCGCTCGCGAGCTCGACCAAAGGCCCCAGTCGGCATGGCGGCTGCGCGTGGTGGCCAAGGACGGCAGCCAGAACACCGCATCGGCGCTCGTCCGTGGCGACCTTCACGGCCGCGCCTTTTCGAAACATGTTCTAAGGGTTTGTGCCATAACTAGTGCAGGTGTAGCGGCTTGACCGTCGAACTACGATCGCGTGATCGACGAGGATGCGATTGGCGAGAGGTTCCGGGCGCTGGCTCCGGAGCTTGACGAGCGGCGGCGGCGGATTTGGGCGGCGGCCGAGGCGCGCTCGCACGGGCGTGGCGGGCTCGCGGGGGTGGCGCGAGCGACGGGTTTTGACGAAGGCACGATCCGCCGCGGGATCTCTGACATCGAATCCGTCGAGACGCTCGCGCCCGAGCGAGTGCGCCGCCATGGCGGCGGGCGCCGGCCGCTGAGTGAGAGCGACCCGACGTTGATCGCCGACCTCGAGCGGCTCGTCGACGCCGATTCTCGCGGCGATCCTGAGCAGCCGTTGCGCTGGACATCAAAGAGCGTGCGCAAGCTCGCCGAGGGTCTGCGCGAACTCGGGCACGAGGTCAGCTATCGCACGGTCGCCCGGCTGCTGCGATCGCTCGGCTACAGCCTGCAGGCCAACGCCAAGACGCGCGAGGGACACAGCCACCCCGACCGCGACGCCCAGTTTGGCCACATCAGCCAGGCGGTGAAGGCGGCGCTGGAACGGGGTCAGCCGGCGATCTCGATCGACGCCAAGAAGCGCGAGCTGGTCGGGGACTTCAAGGCCGTCGGCCGCGAGCTCGCGCCGCGGGGCCGCCCAGTCGAGGTGCGCACGCACGACTTCAAGGACAACAAGCTCGGCCACGCGATCCCCTACGGGGTTCTCGACCTGACCCGCGACGAGGGCTGGATCAACGTCGGCGTTGACAACAACACCGCCCAGTTCGCTGGCGCCTCGATCCAGGGCTGGTGGGAGCAGCTCGGCCAGAAGCGCTACCCGCGCGCCACGACGCTCACGATCACCGCCGACTGCGGCAGCTCTAACGGAAACCGCCTGCGCCTCTGGAAGACCGAGCTTCAGCGCCTGGCCGATCACACCGGCCTTGCGATCCAGGTCTGCCACTTCCCGCCCGGGACCAGCAAGTGGAACAAGATCGAGCACCGCTTGTTCTCGTTTATCTCACAGAACTGGCGCGGCAAGCCGCTCATCAGCCACGAGGTGATCATCAACCTGATCGCCGCGACCACCACCCGAACCGGCCTCAAGGTCTACGCCCGCCTCGACGAGCGCGAGTACCCCAAGAAGCTCGTCGTCACCGACGAGCAACTCACCGCCGTCAACCTCACGGGCGATCAGTTCCACCCCGAATGGAACTACACCATTAAACCAAGCAGTTGTTGAGGCACAAGCCCTAAGACACTCCGTCGCGCCTCGGTGCCGGAAGACGTCGCTCGAGGACCACGCGCGTCTTCATCCCGACGTTCCCGCTCTCGCGGAGGCGGCCGATGACCTCCTGGAGGTGCGCGACGTCCTTCACGCGAAGGTGCACCAGGGCGTCGCTGTCCCCGGCGGTGGTGTAGGCGGCGACGACCTCGGCGAGGGACGTCAGCGATCCGAAGATCTCGTCGATGCTCACGTCGCTGCCGTAGCGGACCTCGGTGAAGGCCTCCAGCGCTCGCCCGACCTTGCGGTGGTCGACGGTCACGGTGTACCCGGTGATGACGCCGTCCCGCTCGAGGCGCTGGATGCGTCGCTGCACCGGCGCGGGCGAGAGGTTCACCCGCGCGGCGATGTCGCGGGCCGTGCGGCGGCCGTCCGCGCGGAGCAGCTCCAGGATCAGGCGGTCGATGTCGTCGAGCTCCATGGGTTGATCGTATGCTCCTTGCCCCCTGGACACGCAACCTTGTTGCGTCGGTCAGCGGATCAGCCCGGCGCGCGGGGCGCATGGGTGGCCCTTGTTGCGTCTTCGTTGCGGGATGGAGGCGAGTCCTGTTCGATGGCACGAGCGACCTCAGGAGCCCGACGTGCCCAACACCGACCATCCCACCGCCGCACCCGACTTCTCACTGAAGGTCGTGCGGCGCGACGTCTCGCTCGAGGACCGCTACGTCGCCGGCCGGGGCACCGTCCTGCTGTCCGGCATCCAGGCGCTCGTGCGCGTGACCCTCGAGCAGCGTCGGCGCGACGCCGAGCGCGGGCTCGACACCGGCCTGTTCGTGAGCGGGTACCAGGGGTCGCCGCTGGGGGGCCTGGACCTCGAGTTCGGGCGGGCACGCCGGCACGTCGAGTCGAGCGGCGTGGTCTTCCGGCCCGGGCTCAACGAGGAGCTCGCCGCCACGGCAGTGGCCGGGACGCAGGCGCTCGAGCAGCTCCCCGGCCATCGCCACCAGGGTGTGACGGGAATCTGGTACGGCAAGAACCCCGGCTTCGACCGCGCGGCCGACGCGATTCGGCACGGCAACATCAGCGGTACCTCGCCCTACGGGGGTGCGGTCGCGTGGGTCGGCGACGACCCGGCGAGCAAGTCCTCGAGCGTCCCGAGCTCCTGCGAGCCCATGTGCCGCAGCCTGATGGTGCCGGTCCTCGCCCCGGGGACGGTGCAGGACATCCTGCGCCTCGGGCTGCACGCGATCGAGCTGTCCCGCCACGCGGGCCTGTGGACGGCGCTGAAGGTCGTCACCGACGTCGCCGACGCGACGCACAGCGTAGACCTCGAGGACGCCCTGCACGGACTGCCGGCGCCACAGCCCCGAAGCGGCTTCGTGCCGCCGGTCATGCTGCCGCCGACGAACCTGGATGCCGAGGAGGATCTGATGGGCGCCCGGCTCGCTCGGGCGCTGCAGTACGCCCGCCTGGCCGAGCTGAACGCCGTGACCGTGGATTCCCGTCGGCCGCGGCTGGTGCTCCTGGCTGCGGGGCTGGCCCACCAGGCGGTGGTGCGAGCGCTCGATGACCTCGGGATCAGCGTCGACGCCGCAGACGAGCTGGGCATCCGCGTGGTACGCCTGTCGATGCCCTGGCCGCTGGATCGTCAGCAGGTCCGGGAGTTCTGCGACGGCGTCGAGACCGTGTTAGTGGTGGAGGACAAGCTGGCGTTCGTCGAGACGCTCGTGCGTGATGCGTTGTACGGCACCCCCCGCCCCCCGGCCGTCGTCGGCAAGGAGGACCTGGAGGGCAGGCCGCTCCTGCCGGCCCGCTCGTTCGTGAGCGGCGACGATGTCGCCCTGGCGATCGGTCGCCTCCTCGGCGCCGAGGGCCTCTCCGAGCGCGCCCAGGCGCGGTTGGGCTCGCTGGCGCCGTCGCCCGCCCCGCGGACGGACGCGGAGAGCGTCGATCCCCGGCGCACGCCGTACTTCTGCTCGGGCTGCCCCCACAACACCTCGACGGCCGCCGACCCGAACCAGCTCGTGGGTGTCGGCATCGGCTGCCACACCATGGTCATGCTGGACGACGGCGCACGCCGCGGGAAGCTCACGGGCGTGACGCAGATGGGCGGCGAGGGAGCGCAGTGGATCGGCATGTCGCCGTTCACCGACGACGAGCACCTCGTGCAGAACCTCGGTGACGGGACCTTCCACCACTCAGGCTCGCTCGCCATCCGCGCGACCGTGGCCGCGGGAGTGAACATCACCTACAAGCTGCTGTACAACGACACGGTCGCGATGACCGGAGGGCAGCGGCCCGAGGGCAAGCTCGAAGTGCCGGAGATCACCCACCTGCTCGCCGCCGAAGGCGTCGCCGCCACGATCGTCACGACGCCTGAGCCCGACCGCTACGAGGGGGTTGCGCTGGCCGGCAACGCCACGGTGCGCCACCGCGACGACCTCCCAGCCGTTCAAGCGGAGTTGCAGGCCCGGGGTGGCGTGACGGTGATCATCCACGACGACCAGTGCGCGACCGAGAAGCGCCGGCTCCGCAAGCGCGGCGACCTCCCCGTCCCAAAGGAACGCGTCTGGATCAACGAGCGCGTCTGCGAGGGCTGCGGGGACTGCGGGGACCAGGCCACCTGCCTCTCGCTGCTTCCCGTGCCGACCGAGTACGGCCGCAAGACCCGCATCCAGCAGTCCTCGTGCAACCTCGACACCACCTGCCTGAAGGGCGACTGCCCGTCGTTCCTCATGGTCACGGTCCCGGACACCGCCGTCGCCCGGCCGCCTGTGCCGGTGCCGCCGCTCGTACCGGAGCCGGTGCTCCGCGTGCCGACGGAAGTGCTGGTCCGCATGCCCGGCGTGGGGGGGACGGGAGTCGTGACGGTTTCGGCGATCCTGCAGATGGGGGCGCACCTCGACGGCCTCCACGCCGCAGGACTAGAGCAGATCGGGCTGGCGCAGAAGGGCGGGCCGGTCATCTCCGACGTCCGGATCGGCCCTGCGCCGATCGAGGGTCAGCTCCGCGCCAGCGTCGCTTCGGTGGACGTCCTGCTCGGCTTCGACCTGCTCGGGGCCGTGACGGCCGAGACGCTCGCAGCCGCGGATCGGGCTACCACCGTCGCCGTCTTGAACACGTCGGTCCTGCCCACGGCGGCGATGGTCACCGACGTCCGAGCCGCCGGCGCCTCCGTCCGACGGGCCACGCGCAGGGTCGCCGCCGTGACACGGGCGGGCGAGAACTTCGAGGTCGCGGCTATCGAGATCGCCGAGACGCTCTTCGGAGACCACCTCCCGGCCAACATGGTCCTTCTCGGCGCCGCCTTCCAGCACGGCTGCCTCCCCGTGAGCGCCGCTGCGCTGAACGAGGCGATCCGGCTCAACGGCGCCCTCGTCGACGCCAACCTCGCCGCCTTCGGCTGGGGGCGGGCGGCCGTGGCGGCGCCCGACGCACTGGAGGCCGCACTCGCGGCCGCGGCACCCCCCGCCCCGCGCGCCTACGAGGCGCCCGAGGACCTGCGGTCGCGCGTCGCAAGCCTCGGGTTGCCCGAGCCCGTCGCGGCGCTCGTGAGCGCGCGGGCGGCCGAGCTCATCGCCTACCAGGACCGTCGTTACGCCTCGCGCTACCTCGACGACGTCGAGAGCGTCGCCGTGCTCGAGCGCGACGCGGGAACCGGGGTCGAGGCACCGGTCACCCGGGCGGTCGCCGCGGGCCTGTTCAAGCTCATGGCCTACAAGGACGAGTACGAAGTCGCCCGGCTGCACCTGGACGCCTACGAGCGCCAGCGTGTCGCCGACGCCTACGGCGAGAAGGCGAAGGTCCGCGTCCTGCTGCACCCGCCGCTGCTGCGCGCGCTCGGCGTGGATCGCAAGATCAGCCTCGGGCGCTCCGCCTTCGCCACCTTCGACGTGCTGCACCGCGCACGTCGGCTGCGGGGCACCCCGCTGGACCCCTTCGGCCGAGCGAAGGTCCGCCGGGTCGAGCGAGGCCTGCCGTCGGAGTACCTCCAGGCCGTTCGTCAGGCGATGGGACACCTGACGCCGGACCGCGTCCAGCGCGTGATCGAGGTCGCCGAGCTGCCAGACGTCGTCCGGGGCTACGAGGAGATCAAGCTGGCCAACGTCGTCACGTTCCGGGCCCGCGTCGCGGAGCTCCTCGACCGTCTCGAGAGGAGCGCGGCCGCCGCCTGACCGTCCGCGCACGTGCGCAGGACGGACATGGCCGCCGCGGCCCGTCGGGTTGCAGCGTCACGGGCGTTGCCGGCTCCGCTCGTGCAGGCGCAGCTGGAGCTCGGCCACGAGCCGTTCGTCCGGGTCGTCGAGGTTGCACGGGGTCATCTCGAGGATGCGGCGGACCCGGTACCGCATGGTGTTCGGATGCACGTCGAGCCGCCGCGCAGCCGCTGCCACGTCGCCGCTGGCGTCGAGGTAGGCCCGGAGCGTCTCGGCGTGCTTGTCGGCACGCTCGGCGTCGCCGAGCATCTCGGCAATACCCGTGTGGCGGAAGCCGGAGTGCTCGGCGGCGAACTCGAGGAGCTCGTTGAGGATGGCGTGCGTCTGCACGTCGTCGATGTGCACGACGGGCTCGGTCGTGGAGCGCCCGCGCAGCACCTTCAGCGCCTGCTCGGCGCTTCGACGTGACCGAGGGGCGTCGGCGAGGACGTCGACCGAGCTGCCGATTCCGACCCGCAGGCGCACGTCGAGCGACTGCTCGACTCGAGAGACGACCTTGCCGGCCAGGGCGATCGTCCGGTCACGCGCGTTCTCACGCGGCGTCGGCACGAGCGCCCAGTACTGGTCGCCGACCATCGCGCACACGGCGTCGGCGTCGAAGTCCTCGCAGTACAGGCCGATCACGCTGAGGATGCGTTCGGAGAACGCCCCCGAGTCGGCGCCGCGGTCGGGCGGCTCGAAGAGGAGCGCCGTCAGCGGACCGAGGCTGCGAGGCAGCAGCGCGAGCGCGGAGGTGCTCCGGAGCCGCCCCTCGAGCGCCTCGCGGACGAACGTCCCCCGGGCGCGGCGCCTGACATCGTCGGACGCGCGGTGCATGATCAGGTGGACGGCCGCGAACTCGGCCACCCTGCGCAGGTCGGCTTCCGCAGTCGGCCCCAGCGGCACGTCGCCCTCTGCCACCCAGATCGATCCCAGAAGCTCGCCCCCCGCTCGCACGGGCGCCACGAGACGGGCAGCGATCTCGTGGAACGGCGCAGCATCGAGGCGTACCACGTCTTGGCCGGCGCGCAGCGCGCGGGTCACACCATGCCGGTCGAGGCGCTCCTGCCAGACGCTCGGCGGCAGTCGGCCGAGGATGGTCTGGCGGCGCGCTTCGTCGATCTCGTAGTCGAGGTTCGAGTAGGCCAGCAACCGCCACTGCGGGTCCTCGATGGTCACCGGGCCGCCGACGGTCGCGGCGATGGCGTCCGCCAGCGCGAAGAGGTCGCCGACGGGGATCCCGGAGGCGTCGGCGGCACGATGGGGACCGGCACTCATCGTCGCGGTCCGCATGAGCGAGAACAACTGGCCCCAGCTCATCTCGAGCGGCACGGTGAGCAACGTCACGTCCAGCTCGTCGGCGATCTCGACCAGCCGCGCGGGCAGGGCGCGCTCGACCCGGAAGACGACTGCGCAGGCGCCGCTGCGACCGGCGACATCGACGAGCGACTGCGCTTCGCCCTCCGCGCCGGTGAGCCCCACCGCCAGCACGACGGATCCCGGGTGCACGCACTGCACGTCACTGCGGTCGAGGATGACCACGTCGGTGACCGTGACGGCCTCGTCGCGCGGTGGGCGAACGACTTCGAGCACCTCCGAGTCGAGGCTTCGAAGCACCTCGGAGACCGACGGTCCGGCTCCGAGCGCGGCCACCGAGGGAACCTCCAGGGGTTCCACGGAGAAATCCAGCGAGGACGGCGTGTCTCCAGATGCAGGCGTACTGCGGAGGATAGGCGACCGCGCTCAGGTCTGTGTCGCCTGCGTGCTGGTCTCGCCGTGGGTGGACGCCCGGCACCGGTCCTTCCGAACGGCCTCCTAGAAGCGGCTGAGGGCCAGCGGCGCAAGCGCTTCGTGCTCTGGTCGCCCGGCGAGTGCGCCGCCGAGCAGCTCCGCGGTCACCAGCGCGAGCTGCAGCCCCCACATCCCGTGCCCCGTCGTCAGCCAGGCGTTGGACAGGCGCGGCACGCGACCGACGATCGGCAGGCCATCGGGGGTGCACGGCCGCAGGCCGCGCCAGACGCCGGTGGTCCGCAGGTCCGCCAGCCGCGGCACGAGGAGGGCCGCCTGGTGTCGCATCGCATCGACGCGCGCGTTGTCGACGCGCAGGTCGGTACCGCACAACTCGAACATCCCGGTCAACCGCACCCGATCCGCGAGCGGTGTCACCACCATGCGGCGCTCGGGGAAGTACACGGGCTGGCGCAAGGCCAGCGGCGCGTCGTACTCCACGAAGTACCCCTTGCCCCCCAACACGGGGATCCGCACGCCGAGCCCTCGCGACAGCCACGGCGTCCACGCACCGGCGGCGATCACCAGCTGTCCGCAAGCGACATCGCCCTCGGTCGTCACGAGCGCCGTCACACGGCCCCCCGTGCGTCGGACCCCTAGAACTTCCACGCCGGTGCGCACCGATCCGCCGAGCCGCTCGACCTCGGTGGCCACGGCGGACACGAAGCGAGGGGGGTCGACGTGCGCGTCATCGAGGAAGCGGACACCGCCGATCGGGCCGTGGGCCAGTTCGGGCACCTCAGTGCGGAGGGTCGACGCGTCGAGCACGTCCGCCGCCGACGGCGACCGCGCGGCCTGTGCCGAGGCGGCCGACAGCGACGCTTCGCGCTCGTAGACCGACAGGAAGCCCCCGCGGACGTAGCCCACGTCGAGGTCCCGGCCCATGGCGGCATGCAGGGCGGCGCTGCGAGCCGCCAGCCGTTGCAGGACGGCCGTCGCGGCGGCGTGCCGCGCCGGGGTGGCCGCGGCTGCGAATCGCGCGAGCCAGGGCACGACGCGCGGCCGCGCCTTGAGCGAGAACGCCGCGTGCCGCTGCGGCAGGGACGCGAGACCCTCGCGCAGCGCCTGCATCGAGGCCAACGGCGTGACTTGACTGGCACCGACCACCCCCGCGTTGCCCGCCGAGCAGCCCGCACCGACGACCGGCCCTCGCTCGAGCACCGTCACCTTCGCCCCGCGGCGCGCGAGGTCGAGGGCCAGGGTGATGCCGACGGCGCCCGCCCCGACCACCACCACATCGCTCAGACCGTGGGTGCGTGGTGAGGCATGAGGCCCCCCGTCGAGCTGTGGCTCAGGCAACCGCGTGCTGAGGATGTGCGCCTGGATGAAGGCAGCGTTCGCCGTCGACGCCGAGGGCCGCCATCGGGGGACCTGCCTCGCGCTGCGGACTGGCGGTGGGCATCGGGGACAGAACGTAAGCCGCCGCGGCGACCGCAGATCTGTGCAGATCCACGGAAACGGACGCCGACCTTCGGCGCGTCGCACCAGGTCGCGGCCACGGCACGCAGAACAGGACTGGTCGTGCGGTCTGTCGTCTCAGGACGTCGCCGGCGCCGCGAGCCGGCGGTCGGCGAGGTCGTAGGCGGCCGACAGCGGCGTGACCCCGCGGCCCGCCGCCTCGGTGAGGATGTCCCCGAGGAGCCCCTCGATGCCTCGGATGCGCTCACGCGCGCGCTCGCCGTCTGCTCCCTCGATCTCGGCGGCCACCAGGATGAGCCCGCCGGCGTTGGCGACGAAGTCCGGCGCGTAGAGGACGCCGGCGTGCGCCAGGTCCTCGGCCATGGTGTCGTGGGCGAGCTGGTTGTTGGCGGCGCCGCACACGATGGCTGCGCGCAGGCGCGGCAGGGTGGTCTCGTTGATGACCCCTCCCAGCGCGCAGGGGGCGAGCACGTCCACCTCGGCGGACAGCGCTTCCGCCGGGGGTAGCCACATCGCTCCGGGGAGTTCCTCGACTAGCGCCCGTTTGCGTTCGTCGACGTCGGAGACGACGACCTGCGCGCCGTCGTCGGCGAGCAGCTGCGCCAGGTGGGTGCCGACGTGGCCCGCCCCGACCACGGTGACGCGGCGGCCGGAGAGGTCGGGCGAGCCGAAGCGCTGCGCGACGCACGCGCGGATCGCCGCATGCACCCCGAGCGCGGTGAAGGGGCTCGGATCGCCGAGCCCGCCGAGGTCGGAGGGAAGGCCGACCACGTGCTCGGTCCGCGCGGCGATGAGCCGCATGTCCGCCGGGCTCGTGCCGACGTCCTCGGCGGTGATGTAGCGGCCGCCGAGCGACTCGACCGCGTCGGCGAAGTCGAGCAGCATGTCGTCGCGGAGTTCGTGCGTCAGCTCCCGGCCCGGCTCGACGCAGACGACGCCCTTGCCGCCGCCCAGGTCAACGCCCGCGACCGAGGCCTTGAAGGTCATGCCGCGCGAGAGGCGCAGGGCGTCCGCTGTGGCCTCGCCGGGATGGGCGTACGCGGTCACGCGGCAGCCGCCGAGCGCGGGCCCGAGCAGGGTGGAATGCACCGCGATGACGGTGTAGGCACCGCTTCGGGCGCCGCGAGTGACGAGCAGCTGTTCGTGGTCGAGGCCGGACAGGGCCATGTGTGTCTCCTCCGGGGGTCGTTCCTGCGGCCCCGATGATCGCCGCGCGGCCCTCGCGTGTGGTACGACACCTGTCGAGAAGACGGCCCCGGTGGTGCGACTTACTGGCGTTGGGTCAACCGCGCCAGGCGCAGGCCCAGGTGCAGCGCGAGGCGGTCGTCCCCGTCCTTGAGCCGCGCACCCGTGATCTTCTCGATGCGCTGGAGCCGGTGGTAGAGCGACGCGCGGTGCACGCACAGCGCCTCAGCGGCGGCCTTCGCGTCGCCAGCGTGGTCGAGGTAGACCTCCAGGGTGAGGATCAGGTCGTCATTGCCGTTCCCGTCGAGCAGCGCGATCACGCCGGGGTGCAGCGCATCGTCGCCCAGCCCCTCGGGGAACGACGCGAGGGTGCGGTAAACGCCGAGGGTGTCCCACGCCGCGACGCGGCCGAAGCGCTCGATGCGCCGGGCGACCGCGGCCGCGTCGAGCGCCTGGCCGTAGGAGCGTCGGGCCTCGCCGAGCGCGTGCGTGGCCCCGACGCCCACGCGGGTCTGGACGCTCTGACCCACGGCGCTCAGCTCCTCGTCACCGAGGACGGCCAGCCGCTCGGCGAGGTCGCGGGGGGAGCGCGCGCCGGGAGCGTCCGCGGCGGCCACGAAAACGCCGTGATCGGCCCGGCACATGCCCACGCCGCCGCGGTCGGGCACGAGCCGGCCCAAGCGGTCGAGCGCGGCGCCGAGCCCGATCTCGACCCGCGGGCGATCGTCGGCGCTGGCCTCGGCGTGCAGGACGAGCACGACCGCACGGCCCGCTTCGAGCACCGCCTCCTCCACGAGCGCGCGTGCCGCGTCCTCGGCCTCGGCCGGCTCGGGTCCGAGGAGGTGCGTGATGAGCCACCGCTGGCGCTCACGCTCGAGCTCGCGCAGCCGCCGCTCGCGGTAGAGGACCTGGGCGGCCTCGTGGGCGGCGTGCTCGGCCTGCTCGAGCTGCGCGGAGGTCAGCGACTCGTCGGGGTCGATGATGAACATGAAGCCGAGCAGGATCGAGCTGTGACGCAGCGCGACGCAGATGCGCGGCTGCGCTCCGACGGTCGTGTTCGCCGGCAGCCGGACCGGCCCCTCGGCCTCGTGGATGCCGAAGGAGAAGGCCCAGGCCGCCGCCGCGTCGGTCACGCGCCTGGCGAGGATCGATCGCATGCGCGCCTCGTCCGGCGCGCCGCGGTGCGGGCTGTGCGCGAGCCAGCGGATGTGCCGGTCATCGATTGCGACATCGCGTTGGATGTCGGCCGCCAGCGCGTCGACGATCACCTGCAGTGGCGCGTGGAGGGTCACCTCGCTCTGCTTGCACCGAAGGCGACGATCATGCGACCACGGCGGGCACGGAGCTTGCGGTGGTCACCACTTGCAGGATCGCACGGCCTCGACCCGCGCGAAGCACGCTCGGGGTAGTGAACCGTCCGGCAACGGGGCGCGTCGCCGGCGCTCGAGCCCCGACCGCACTGTCCGGGCAAGGCGCTTCTGTCGCCGCCGACGGCTCGGCGACCGATCCGTGGTCGGATCGGACAACCCGGTCCGGTCCACCCGCTGGCAACCTTGGCGACGTGGAACGCAAGCGGCCCTCAGGGTGCATCGAAAGGCGGCAGCGGGCTCGGTCGGCGGCGCCGCCGTCGACCACGATCGCTGATCCACGGACGGACCGCCGGACCATCACCGACGCCCGGCGGTACCGGGCCTGCGTCCTTCGGAGGAGCACGTGAGAACCAAGCGGTACACCGCCATCGCCGGAGCCGTGCTCATGGCGGTGATCGCCACGGGCGAGGCGATGCACCTCCACTCCTCTGCGACCGGCGGCCCCCAGGCGGAGCTCGGGGAGCGCCATTCGAGCGAAGGGCGGGACGAAGAGCACCGCGATGGGGACTCGGCGGGAGAGCTCAAGGAGCTCGCCGCCTCGACGAGCCTGCTCGGCGCAGCCGTCGGCCCTCCCCTCTACCCGAGCAAGAACACCGACGCCAAGGCCGGAGCCGGTGGCCGAGCGGTGACCTACCGGGCCGGTGGTCGCCGCGTGACGGATGCGGCGCTGACCGCGCCGGCCCCCGAACCCCGCCTGTTCCGCACCGGCTTCGGCGCTTGGGAGCCCACGATGGGCATGACGAAGGATGGGACCATCTTCTACGACGCCCGGAACAGCAACACCGACCCGGGCGTCATCCGATCACGTGACAGCGGCATGAGTTGGGAGAACGTCACGCCACCGGCCCACAAGGTCAGCCTGGACCCGTTCCTCTGGGTCGACCCGTCGACGAGCCGGGTCTTCGCGTCGGACATCAGCCCCAACGTCACCTGCCCGACCTTCTCCCACACCGACGATCGTGGCGCGACCTGGTCGACCAGCGTCTCGTGCGGCGAAGCCGACCACCAGAGCGTCTTCGGAGGTCCTGCTCCTGCGGGCGGCGCCAAGCCGACGGGATATCCGAACCTCGTGTACTACTGCGCGATCAGCGGCGGCGCGCTGGCAGGATCATCGACGCTCACCGGCTGCGCGAAGTCCCTCGACGGCGGCGACACCTTCGCGCCCACCGGCGACCCGGCGTACGGCCCGAAGGTCACCGGCAATCCCAGCCAGCCCAACTGCGACGGGGGCGCCGGACACGGGATCGTGGACGCGAAGGGGACGGTCTACATGCCTCGCGTGTGGTGCGGGCCACCGTACGTGGCGATCAGCCACGACGAGGGTGCGACGTGGAGCCAGGTGAAAGTCGCCGATGGGCCTCAGCTCGGCTACGACGCAGTCAACGGCGCCTACCCGCACGAGAGCGGCATCGCGACCGACCGCGCGGGGAACCTCTACTACACCTGGGTCGCCGACGACAACCACCCCCACCTGTCGATCTCGCGCGATGGCGGCAGGACTTGGGCGGCCCCGCTGGACATCATGCCTCCCGGCGTCAGCCGGATGTCCGCCTTCACGGCGAGCATCGATGCGGGCGACCCCGGCAAGGTCGCGGCGGTCTTCATGGGGACGAACGACCCCGGCACGCCCAACGAGAAGACCCGTTGGAACGCGTACACCGTGACGTCGTCGGACGCGCTCGCGACGGATCCCACGTTCTACGGGACGACGATGAACGATCCCGCCACCAACGCCCTGTGGATCGGCAACGACTGCAACGCGCTGCGCTGCGGCAACGTCGGGGACTTCCTCGACGTCGTGGTGGGCCAGGACGGGACTGCGTGGACGGCGCTCGTCGACAGCTGCCCACTCGACGACAAGTGCACGAGCTTCGGCGTCACCGACCCCCGGGGCGAGGCGGTCGTGGGTCAGGTCGTCGGTGGAGCCCCGCTCGTCGGCACGCCTGCGCAGCAGACGCCCGCCGTCGAACTGCCGCCGGCGTCCGCCCCAGGGCGCTGCCAGAGCCGCCGTCGCTTCACCATCCACATCCGGGCGCCGCGCAGGGGCCGTCTTCGCCGTGTCACGGTGTCCGTCGACGGCAAGCACGTCCGCGTCCGTCGGCGCGGGCGCAGCGCCAGCGCCATCGTCGACCTGCGAGGCCAACCGCGTCGCGGCTCGCGCGTGCGTGTGCGGGTGACGACATCGTCAGGCCGGACCGTCACCCGCGTCCGGCGCTACCGGACCTGCACGTCCCGGGGGAGATGAGACGGTGAACCGTCTCTGCGGGGCGGCACCGGACGTTCGTCCGGGCGACCAAGCGCCGAAGCACGGTTTCGTTGACCGCAACGAAGCCGCCACCGGAGGATGCTGGGAAGCTGCGCGCATCACCCGGCGCGAGTCTGATCACTTCGTGCATTAGTCGCCCGAGTCTGCAAGCTCCCGCCGACCCGGGGGTGCGTTGGCATGACCCGCCGGGTCTGGTCCGTCCTTGCGACGCTCGCCGTGCTCGTCGTCGCCGCGTCGAGCGCCGTGCTGCTCTCGAAGGACTCGGGGGAAGGCGAAGCGGGCGGCGAAGCCGCGTTCCGTCAGGAGCTCCCCGAGTCTCCCCGCGCCTGCGCCGAGAAGGGCAAGCAGTTCGAGGCCCTCGGTCGCAATCCGGGGCCGCGCGCCACCGTCCACGGTCTGGACGGCCGCACGATCGACGATCCTGACCTGCTCGCGCGAGCGCCGAAGCCGGACCTCCTGCCGACTCCTGAGACCGGGTTCGAACCGTCGCTCGGCGTCACGAGCGACGGGGCCATCTTCACGGTGGGATCCACGTGCGAGACCCCGGGCGAGCAGAACGCCCCGTTCTCCCCGGTCCTGCGTTCCCGCGACGGTGGCCGGAGCTTCCTCGACGTCTCACCGCGCATCGCCGGCACGCCCACGCACCCCAAGTCGCTTGGTCCCTACCTCTACGTCGACAAGGACACCGACCGCGTCTTCACCGCTGACGTGGATGCTCCCGGGGCGTGCAACCCGATCTCAGGGAGCGGCAACGGCGGCGCGACTTGGCTCGATAGCCAAGTGTGCACCCTGAGCGACCACCAGAACGTCTTCACGGGGCCCCCGCCGCGGGGCGGGCCCCAGCCCTCGGGATACCCGAACGTCATCTACTACTGCTCGATCGACGGCGGAGTGCAGACGGGCTTCAGCAAGGCGACGGGCTGTGCGAAGTCGCTCGACGGGGGCGCCAGCTTCGTGCGAGCCGGAGAGCCTGCGTACACGTTCGACGCTGAGCGCTCTCAGGGCGACCCATTGCGCTGCGACGATGCGACGGGGCCGGGCTTCGTCGACCGGCAGGGCACGGTCTACCTGCCGCGCGGGTTCTGCGGGCAGCCGTTTCTCGCCGTGAGCCATGACGAGGGCGCGACGTGGGACCGCGTGCAAGTCGCCGACAAGCCGCTGGGCACCCAGATCGCCGGCGGCCAGAAGGTCTACAACCACGAGGCATCGGTGGCTGTCGACCGCGACGGCAACGTCTTCTACGTCTGGACGGCGAACGATCGTCTGGCGTACATGGCCGTCTCGCGCGATGGGGGCAAGACCTTCGGTCGACCCCGGATGATCGCCCCGCCGGGCCTCAAGGAGGTCTGGAACCCGGCCATCGATCTCGGGCCGGGGGGTCGGAGCCTCGCGCTCAGCTACATGGGGAGCACCAACTCGCCCGGCCCGCCCTTCGAAGGCGACTACGCCAACGTGACGTTCAACGGCTACCTGTCGGTCGTCGAAGACCCGCTCGCCGCCGAGCCGACGCTCTACACCGCCAGCGTCAACGACCCATCGGATCCGCTCATCAAGGGGCTGTGCGAGCCCGTCCGGTGTGGGAACGAGTTCGACTTCATCGACGTGGTCACCGGCAGGGACGGCACGTCCATGATCGACAACTGCACCGCCACCGAGTGCGCCCCGTTCCTCGGGCGCGTGGTGATCGCACGCCTTCCGGCCCCGGGTGGCCCTGCGTCGTCCGGGGCGACGACACCCGGCAACTCGGCGGCCGGATCCCCACCGCGGGAGCCATCGACGTGCCCGGCCACGACCGGCTTCGACTCTGTCGGTGTGCGACCCCGCCGCACGGGTCTGAGCCTCGGCTTCGCGAGACGACCCGGTGCGGGTCCGGTCGACATCGACCTCTTCCAGCAGTCTCGCGGTCGCCGCGTCGGCGAGCGCCTCGTGGCGCGGTTCTCCAAGCGGACCCGCTCCTTCCGTTGGAACGGCCGCGGCGACCGCCCGGTCACCGATGGCATCTACCTCCTCCGCTTCCGGACGCGCGGCGCCAACGGCCGCACGGACGTCCGCCGACTCACGCTGCGCCGAGCGGGAGGACGCTTCGCGCGCCGCCCCGACTCCTATCGCCGTGCGACCTGCGACCTCGTCCCGTCCTTCAAGCTCAGCCGTCCGGTGTTCGGGCCGGCGAGCGCGAACTTGGGGATCGCCTACCGCGTCGCGGCGGATGCCCGTGTCGTCGTGACGGTGCGCCGCGGCTCGCGACTGGTGCGCAAGTTCGCCGCGTCGCGGGCCATCCCCGGCCGTGCCTACCGGCTGCGTCTGCCCCGTCGCGGCTTGCCGCGCGGCGACTACCGCGTTCGCCTCGAGGCGACCGGGCCGAGCTCCAGGGTCACGACGACGCTGGTCTCTCGTCGACTCTGACCATGCGGTCGGGTCGGTTTGGTATCGCGCCACGACGGCACCGTCACCGTTCTGTGGTGATCTAGTGCGATGCAGCTGACGCCCCGAAGGCTTCGAACCGTCGCCACCGTCGTCGCCGTCGCCGGCGGGTGCGTTGCGGCGACCCCCGCCGCGAACGCCGCGATGTTCGGCGGGACCGGGTTGCTCGGGCAAGTCCGTAGCACCCGTGTGTCCGCGCAGGGCCCGGTGGCGGGGTCGGGCATGGTCCGCGCGGCGGCGCCGGGCGACATGGCGGCGAACCTCTCGTCGAACGTCGAGTACGTGACGTCGCGTCCGGACGAGGGGGGCAAGCTCGCCGCGGGCGGCAAGTTCGTCGATGGCTACTTCTACCTGACGAGCTCCCAGCAGATCTCGATCTACGACGTCTCCAAGCCCGAGGATCCGCAGCTTCGTTCGCGCATCACGTTCCCGGCGCCCCGCTTCGAGAACGAGGACGTCGCCACCAACGGGAAGATCCTCCTGTACTCGGACATCGCCACCACGGGATCGCTCTACGTCTACGACGTGCGCGACAAGGCGCATCCGCGTCAGATCGCCGAGTTGCCGGGCGCCGGCACGCATACGATGACCTGCGTGCGCGACTGCGCCTTCGCCTACGGCACGTACACGGCCGCCGGTAAGGACGGCTCGCCGTTGCGCGGCGGAGAAGTCGTCGACTTGCGGGATCCCGCGCACCCGAAGGTCCTCGGCGACTGGACGGACCACGGGGTCATCGCGTCGCGCAACTCCCATGACGTCACCGAGGTCTCGCCTGGCCGGGTTCTGACCGCGTCATCGCCGATGGAACTGCTCGACACGGGTTCGAACCTGGTGACGCCGAAGGTCCTCGCCACCGCCGACAACCCGGAGCGCCTCCATCACGTGATCTGGCCAGGCGCGGGGACGGACCGCTTCATCCTGTCGGCCTACGAGACGAACGGGACTCCGGACTGCACCCAGTCGGGGGAGGTCAAGTCCTGGGACGCCACCCAGTGGCAGCAGACGGGGCACTTCAAGCAGCTCGGGAGCTTCCGGCTGCGCAACGGGACGGGAACGGATGGCAACCCGCCGGCCAACACCGGTCTCGGCTGCTCGCCGCATTGGTTCGAGCCGCGCCCGGACTTCGAGAACGGCGGCGTCGTCGCCATGGGCTCCTACGACCACGGTCTGCGGTTCTTGCGGGTGAACGGTGACGGCGGCATCTCGGAGATCGGGCACTTCCTGGCCGACGGCGCCGAGGCGTCTGCGGCCTACTGGGTCACCGACGACATCGTCTACGTCGTCGACTACGTGCGTGGATTGGACGTCGTGCGCTTCAAGGAGCCGGCCCGGCCGCGGCCAGGCGCGACGCCGCCTACGCCGGGGGTCGCAGCCTCCAACCCGGGGCCGGTGCCGGCGGCGCCGACGGCGGACCCGCTCCGCGTGGCGCTCGCGGTGGACCGGACGGGGGCTCCACGCGCGCTGCGCCAGGGGATTCGCGTGCGCGTGCGCTGCTCGCGAGCGTGCCGCGGCGTGTTGGAGCTCACACGGGCGCGTGACAGCGCGAGCGCCGGCGGCGGCACCCTGAAGCTCGGCACTGCCGGGCGCGGGACAGTCCGCCTGAAGCTCTCGAGTCGCATCCAGCGCACGCTTCGCCGAGTCCGTCGCGACGAGCGCCTGACCCTTCGCGCGACCGTCTTCGCTTCGGGGGGCGCGCGTCGCTCGATCCAACGCGACATCACCGTTCGAAGGCTCCGCCGGTGAGGTGGCGATGGCGGGCGGCGGCAACGCGCGCCGCCTTGCCGGCGGGGTGAGGACGCGCGCGGGCGCGCGCGCGGGCGCGGGCGGCGGGGTCGAGGTCGCGAAGGGCGCCGCATCGTCCTCACCCGGGGCACGGCGACCATCTTCGACGGCAAGCACCATGTCAGCGAACGCCGAACTCGAAGAAGCTGACCGACGTGCGAACCGCTGTCACGCTAGGGGTCCGCACCCTGGTTCAGTTCAGTGTGTGACTGTGATCGGACATGCCCCGAGCGGCCCAACCTGGACGCGCCAGCGCTGTCGCGGCCCGAGTGGGCCACAGCGACCCCCGCCGGGGACGTGGCCGTGCTCGACGACGCGATGCGAACCTGCTCACGGTTCTGGAACGGGGCAGGAACGCTCCTGCTCGCAACCGAACCCGACGGGACCGTCGACGGCTGGGCCGAGCAGGGCCTGGCGACCCTCGCCGTCGAGTACGTACTGCTGCACCCGTCTCTCGCCGACTCGGCGGCGCAGACGCTCATGCGCAGGTGGCCCGGGGGCACCGCCCCCATGCACAAGCGGATCGTTGAGCTTCGGCGCATCCGTTGTGGCTGGCGCCGAGGCCTACGAACCCACAGCAGCTGCCGCGCCTCACCATCCCGGACGGACTCAGCAGACGCCCGAGAGCGTTACGACCTTCAGCCGTCACTCCGGAAGGAATTGGTTCGCGCCTGTGTCGAAGGACAGGTCGGTGGTGAGTCCCCTCTGGAATGGTCGATGCGACTGACGCCGTCAGGAACCGTCAACGGGCCGATGACGCGGTTGCTCTACGTCTTCGTGACCACTTGCCTTCGCTACGACCAACCCCAAGACCCCGTCACCGTCCCGCTCGTCGTTCGTCCGAGCTTCGGCGTCACGCGTGCTCAAGGCCTCGGCGGTGGCGGGTTTTGGTACGTCACGCGAGGACTGGAGAATGGTCAGGACCACCCCGGTCACCGCGAGGCCGGCGACGCCGCCGAGTGCAACGGCCGCGCGCGGGCTGACGAATTCCGGCGTAGCGGTAGTCGCCGAGGCTCGTGGTGTTCGGGGCGTCCTGATAGCCGGTCAGCCGAAAGGCCAGCGGCCGGTGCACGAGCCGCGTGGGCGAAGACGCCTTGCGCCTGCGCTGAAGCCGTCGCCGCAAGCCAGCGCCACTGTTCCGGTTGCTAGCAGGGCCAGGGTGCGAAGGGCAAGGGGCATGCTTGCTTCCAGCCCTGCGCGCTCGGCCAGCGCCGTGGTCTGCTTCTTTCGCACCGAGCGGGAGGCTGCGGGGACCACGCCGCTCCCGCCGCCGCAGCATCAACACGCCGCCGCCCCGTGCCGCTCGGCACGACCACCCGAAGGCGCCAAACGTGGGTCCCTTTTTGGTCCCGCCGCCGCGTCCGGCATGTGTCATCCTGTCCGCCATGTCCAGCGTTTCCCGGTCATTCGGGACGCTCGGGGAAGCTGGGAGCGACGTCGGTGTCCACCGAGCGTCCACCGGTGTATACGGAGCTCGCGTGCGCGTCAAGCAGGCTGGTCGCGTGCTGGCGCCCGTCACGGGCGAGATGTCCGTAATGGCGGTCGATCATCGTCAGGCTCGCCCCCATGTAGCGTGAGAGATCGAACGTATTCATCCCGGCCCGGAGCGCGAAGGTCGCGAAGGTGTGCCGCAGGTCGTAGATCCGGTGGCCTGGGTTGATCCCGGCTTCGACTTGGGCGGGGTGCCGGTCTCGCCTGCGGAGGTTGGCGAGGTTGAGGTAGCCGCCACGCGAGGCCGGGAAGAGCAGTTCACCGCTGCCTCGCTGCGGTCGCTCGTCGAGGACGTCGGGCGCGAGCCGCTGGAACGGGATGGCGGCGCGGCATGCAGACCTCGCCCAGCGCCTGCGCGCTGAGGCTCACCCGAAATGTCGCGCCGCTGTCTCGGCGCCAGCCGTGCGTGCGTTCTGCATTGCGCTCGCGGCCTTGACGGAGGCCCCTCGGGGGTCAGTGGCCGAAACGCACCAGGGGCAGGATCCGGGCGAGCAGCGCGGGCAGCCACCCGGCGCGGGCCCCGAGGAAGCGAGGCAGGGCTCAGGTGCAGCGGAAGGCGGCCAGCGCCGCGCTCCGGTCGCGCTCTGGGTCGTTCAGCGTCGCGCGGATCACCGCGAGGACGGTGACGAGCGGCAGGGGGACGGAGGCGACGAGCATCGCCTCGTCGGCCACGGCCACCGGGTGCCAATAGGCGCCGTCGGCGGCCAGGGTCGGCTCGGGCCACAGCGTGTCGATCGTGAGCGCGACGCCGTGGTCGGCGAACCCGGTGCGGGCGACGCGGCGCACCAGGCGGTCGGCGGGCGGGATGCCGTCGCGGTCCAGCAGCGCGTGGAAGCCCTGCTCCTCGGCGTCGTCGGCCTCGTCGACCGTGGCCGCCACGCGGACCCGGAAGCCGAGCTCGCTGAGCAGCGCGATCCCGGCGCGGGCACGGTCGAAGGTGCCCGCGCCGCGGTGACGGTCGTGCAGCGTGGCGGTCCCGGAGTCGAGCGAGACCTGCATCGTGACCCGCGCGGGGTCGAGCGCGTCGAGCGTGCGTCGCCGCGAGCCGCGGTGGAAGACCATCGCGTTGGTCAGGATCGTCACCGGCGCCCAGCGCGCAGCGGCCTCGACCAGGAGCCCGAGGTCCGGGTCGAGGAACGGCTCGCCGCCGGTCAGCAGGAGCTCCTTGCCGCCGAGCCCGGCGAACTCCTCACACGCGCGGCGCGCGGTCTCGACGCCGAGCCGGCGCGGCGCCGCGCGTGGCGACGAGCGCGCACAGCAATAGTCGCAGGCCAGGTTGCAGTCGAAGTTGGTGTAGAGCCAGAGCCGCGAGCCGAGCGGCGGCGGGCCCTCGGCTAGAACGGCCAGCGGTCGAACCTCCGCCCGCCGCGATCGAGCAGCCGTGCGTCGAAGCCCCAGATGCGCCCGGCGGGGATGAGCGCGAGGATCACGAGCGGGACCCATTCGTGGGGCTGCTCCCACATGAAGCGGCCACTCGAGACATAGACGACCTGAAGGAAGAGCTGCTGACTGAGCGCTGCCAGGGCCGCCGCGCGGCTCGCGATCCCGAGGATCAGCGCGAGGCCGGCACCGAGCTCGAGTGCCGTGGTCAACCACTGGAAGATCCCGTAGTGGTCGAGGAAGACATTGTTCACGATCGACTTCAGCAGCGGCACGTCGGTGCCGCCGCCCCGCTTGTTGACCTCGAAGTCCAGGATGCTGCGAGCCTCGGGGCGGTCGATCAGCGTCGCCTTGTAGACCCCTACGAAGACGTCGGTGAAGCCGAAGAGCTTCGAGAGCCCGTTCGAGAACAGGATCAGGCCGAAGAAGATCCGCAGCGCCGCCAGGCCGCGGGCCATCAGGCGCCCGTCGGGGAGCACCGTGCGGCCCGCGTCTACCGTGCTCACCTCACCACCTCCGCGTCGCCGACGACGACCGGGCCCGCCGCCACCGCCTCGATGAGGTCCGCGTAGCCCGTCGGGTCGAACGCCACCCACGCGTTGACGTACTCGAGCTCCATCGGCTCGCAGAGCTTGGGGTCGGCGATGTCCATGGAGAACAGCAGCTCGGCCAGGCGGGCGTGGCGGGGATCCTCGCCGACCACGGTGAAGCAGCAGTGGTGGAAGGGCGGGGAGCGCCACACCGTCTCGAGCCCGTCCGCGTCGCCGAGGCGCTTGATCGCGTCGAGCGTCACGCTCGAGACCACGCAGGCGTCGAGGTCCCCGCTGCGGACACGCGCGAGCTGGGCGAGCTCGGCGCCCCCGGTGTCCCCGTGCTTGCCGACGTCGCGGTCCAGGCGGGTGGCCTTCAAGTCCCGCTCAGGGTCGAGGCCCTCGGCGCGCAGGGCATGGACGGGGAGGATCTGCGCCTGCGGGGAGTCGCTGTCGCCGAAGCCGACTCGCCGGCCGCGGAGCTCCTCGAGCGAGGAGAGCCCCGAGGACTCCAGCGCGACGACGTGGCTGACCCAGCCGCGGTCGGTGTCGCGCATGGCCAGGGCGTCGGCCGCGCCGTCGGTCCGCGCGAGCGTCTGGACGTGCGCGAGGTTCGTGTTCCAGGCCGTGTCGAGCTCGCCCGCGACCAGGGCGTCGACCTGATCGTCGTAGCGCTCGAAGTAGACCGGGTCCAGCGGGAAGCCCTGTTCGGCGAACCAGCCGCCGAAGTCGTGCCAGATCTGCTCGACCTTCGGGTGGTAGACGACCGCGCCGAGGCGGTAGGCGGCGGACATCAGAAGAGCTCCTGGCCGCAGAGCGCCTTGCCGAGCAGGTCGTGGAGCACCTCGGTGGTGGGCGCCATCACCGACGCCGCGCGGGCGTCCCGGAAGTGCCGCTCGAGCGGCCCGTGCTTGGAGTAGGCCTTGCCGCCGCCGACGCGCAGGCAGCGATCGGTCACCTCCACGGCCATCTCGGCGGCGGCGGCCTTCAGCGCAAGCACCCCGACCTGCGCCTCCGGCGCGCCCGCGGCCACCGCGCCGGCCACGGCGTAGAGGTAGGCCTGCGTCTCGAGGTGGCGCACCTTGGCGTCGGCCAGCCGGGCCCGGACGCCCGGGATGTCGGCCAGCGTGCTGCCGAGGTGCTCGAGGCGGGCGCCGCTGGCGTGGGCGATCGCCGCCTCGAGCGCGGCACCCGCGATGCCCACCGAGCAGGCCGCCGAGCCGAGGACGAACCATGGCAGCGTGGCCTCCATCATGAGCCCAAAGCCCTGCGCGGGCTCGCTCACACGCCGGTCCTCGGTGACCTCGAGGCCGCGCAGGCGCAGCGGCGCCGACGCGGTCGCGCGCATCCCCAGCCCGTCGAACGGGGCGGCGACCTCGAGCCCCGGAGCGTCCCCGGGCACGAGGTAGAGCTCGGTGGCCAGTGGGTCCTCGGTGCCCGGGGCGCCGCAGCTCAAGAGGTAGGAGCCGACCTCGCCGGCCGAGGTCGCCCAGGTCTTGTCCGCGTCGATGACCACGCCGCCGCCGTCCTGCGCGCGGGCGTGGGAGACCTGTGCCCAGAAGTGCCCGCGGGAGCCGCGCTCGGAGTACGCGAGCGTGAGGAGGTGCTCGCCGCGCGCCGCGGCGGCGAGCGCGTCGACGAGCGGGCCGTCGTCGCGGTCGCCCACGCCCGCGGCCAGCGTCTGGGCTGCGACGGCGTGCATCACGAGGACCATGCCCGTGGACGCGCAGGCCCCGGCCACCCGCTCGATCGCCGTGACGTACTCCACAGGACCGGCTCCAGCGCCGCCGAACCGCTCGGGCACCGACCAGCCGAGCGCCCCGGCCGCGATCAGCTGGTCGACCGACGCGCGGGGGAATTGCGCCTCCTCGTCGACTGCGGCCGCTCGGTCCGCCAGCGGGCCGACGTTCACCTGCGGTCCTGCGGACGCTGCGACTGCCATGGCTGCTCCTCGGCGTGGGGGTCGAGCAGCGACTCTCCCACACGGCCGCCGCACGCGAGGTGATCAAAGGATGAACTTCGGATCGCGGCGGCATCAGGTCGCGGCGGCCGGTCGCCGGCAAGCAGGTCCGAGTCGCCCCGCGGGCGGGTCGTTCATGCGGCTGCGTGAGTCGGCAGAGCTGAGGCGTCGCGGGCCCCCGGACGACACGGGCATCGACTCTTTGCGGGCGCAAAGAACTCTGTAGGTCGCCTCCGTGTCCAGCGTCGAGTCGCCCTCCACCGCCCGCGGTAATCTGCGCGCGCGCGGCGGCGGTGAGCAGCGGGTGACTTTCGTCGAGCTGTTCTTCGATCTGGTGTACGTCTTTGCGATCACGCAGCTGTCGCATCTGCGTATACGACACCTCGACCTCGCAGGGTTCGCTCAGGGTCTTCTTAGGGCGGGTATCGCTGACGGAGCGCGGGCTAGCGGACCTCGGCCTCAGCTCGCCGCCCTGCCTAGGATGGGTCGGCCGCCGACGATGTGCGCTGGGGTGGAACGCACCGTTCGTACGCCATCGGCGCCCAGGCCGAGCGTGAGGATGCGGGTGGTCGTCGTGCCCGCCGAGTGCGCGCCGAACACGAAGTTCCCCAGCGAGTAGGCGACGACGCGTCGTGCCCCGACGCGTCGCACGGGCTGCAAGACGTGGGGGTGCGCGCCGATCACCGCGTCGGCGCCGCTCGCCAACGCCAAGCGGGTCAGCGCACGTTGCCTGAAGTTCTCGGTGGTGGCGCGCTCGACGCCCCAGTGGAAAGTCGCGACGACGACGTCGGCCTGCCGGCGGGCGGACCGGACGCTCGAACGAACGCTGCCCGGGAAGGCCCACGCTGTCCCCGGGGTGCCCGGGCCGGCCCGAAACTCGAACGGCAAGATCTCCGAGAAGCCGACGAAAGCCACGCGAAGCCCTAGGCGACGCACGACGACGGGGCGGTATGCCTGCGCGGCGTTCGCTCCCGCGCCGACCGCTGCGATGCCGGCGGCGCGTGCGGTCCGCAGGGTGTCGAGCAGTGCGTTGCGGCCGTAGTCGACAGCGTGGTTGTTTGCGAGATTCACGACGTCGAGGCCGCCGGCGGTAGCGGCGGCGCGAAGTGAGGACGGGCGCCCGCGGAATGTGTACCGCTTGCCCTGAGGTGTGCCGCGCAGCGAGACCGCGCACTCGAGGTTCGCGAAGGCGAGGTCAGCCGCTCGCAGGGTCGGTCCGACGGAGCTCCAGGGCCAAGCGGCGCCGTGGCGCTTGATCTGGGCGCCGGGCACGTCACCGAGGTTGACGTCACCCGCCGAGGCGAGCTGCAGCGGCCGGATGCGCACCTCCCGCACGGTTCCGCGGCGCTCTCCTATGGCGAGGCGGAACTCGACGTGACGAGCTGACAACGGCGCCCGGACGGTCAGGCTCTGGGCCGCGACGGCGGCTCTGAGGCTCAGCACCCTGCGCCACTGGCTGCCACCCGCGCGCTCCTGCAGTGTCACGCCTTCCGGGCCTGCTCCTACCACGAGGCGGACTCGACCGCCGGGAGCCACCACCGCGTCCGCCGCGCGCAGCGACGGGGCTGCGGGTGCCACGGGCGGGGGCGCGGCGGACGGCGTGGCGCTTTGCGCCCGGGCCGTCCCCGCTGCGCCGGCGAGGACGGCCATCGCCGCAGGCACCCACACGCGCGAGCCCCGCACCCGTCAGCCGGCCGGCTGCTGCTTGAAGACGGGCTTGTATCCCAGGGCGGCGGGGACGGTCATGAAGCGGTAGTGACGCGCCTTGAAGGTGCGGATGATGCCGCGTAGCGCGGCGACAGTCTGCGACCGCGGGCCGCCGCCGTCGTGCATGAGGACGATGCCGCCCCGCCGCGCCTGGGAGAGGACGCGAGCCCGGATGGCCCCGGTGCCGGGCGTCGTCCAGTCCCGCGGGTCGACGCTCCAGAGCACCGAGGTGAGCCCAAGGGCGCGCACCTCGCTGACCAGGGCGCCGCTCGTGGCGCCGTACGGCGGGCGGAAGATGCAGGGGGTGTAGCCGGTGGCGGAGCGGATCGCCCGCTGGGTGCGCGTGATCTGGCTCCGGCTGCCGCCGCCAGCCACGTTGGCGTGGGTGTAGGTGTGGTTGCCGATCGCGTCGCCGTCGGCGAGCATTCGGCGCAGCAGCCGGGCACGCCCGGCCATCTGAGCGCCGACCTCGAAGAAGGTCGCAGGCACGTGCTCGCCTTCGAGGATACGGAGTACCTGCGACGTGTACCTGCTGGGGCCGTCGTCGAAGGTGAGCGCCACGGCGTTCGGGTGGCCGGGCATGCGCGATACCTGAGCGGCGCCGCGGCGGACGCAGCCGATGGGCTGGGGCGGGACCGGGGCGACGGTCCGAGCGGGGACCTTGCCGCTGTCCGGCAGGACGTCGACGCACGGCGGCGCCTCACGTGTCGCGCACCCCGGCGCGCCGACGCCGGTGGCTTGCACCCGCCACCGGAAGCGGCGCTCGCTGAGCCCGGCAGCGGCGATCTCGAATGTCGCCTTCACCGTCCGCGTCGTGGCGCCCTTCACCGATCCGGCCAGCGCGCGGACGGACGACGGGCGGCCGTCGTCCGTGAGCCGGGTGAGGCGCATCGAGAGGTGGCTGTCGTCGCCGCCGGCCATGCAGATGCGAGATCGTGGGCCGTCGCCGTCGCCGTCGCCGTCGCCGTATGTCAGAAGCAGGCAAAGGTGCTGCCCGCTCTGCGCCGCCAACGTCTTGGCCGACACCGGATCGCGCGTGCGCACGGTCCATCGGAGGTGCGAGTCCTGCTGCGTCAGCGAGGCGTCGAGCAGATCGATCGGGGCCTCGGGATTCGGGGGATCCGGGAGCGCGGCCTGTGCCGTGCCGGCCGCCCACAACTGACTCGCTACGAGCAGGAGCCCTGCGCGACGCACCAGGATCTGGATCCGCACGGTGCGGAGGCTACATCAGCGATTGGGCGGCACGACGTATACGCGCTGGTCGCCGAAGAACCGGCCGCCGTCGTCGAGCGTCGCCGGGGCGGGCCGGTACACATCGAGGTGGCGGCCGATGATCGCTCCGCCGGTGTCGGCCGCCGTGAACCACCCGCGCGACTTCGTGATCTTCCGGTAGGCGGGGACGTACAGTCTGCTGCCCATCGGGATCAACTCGGGATCGACCGCCACGGAGCCGTAGTACGTCAGCGGGCGTGACGGCCCCGAGGCGAAGCTGACGTCGGGCAGGGGGCGGTACGAGCGGGCGACGCCGGCGAACCACCCCCCGGCTTCGAGAGGGAACGTCGGCAGCCCGGAACCATTGCGCCAATAGCCCCCGGCTCGCCAGAAAGGCCGGCCGCGCGACCACCCGCGCCGCCCGGGCTTCGTGGCCTTCCCCGTGGCATTCACCCAACCCGAAGACCCGATCGCGTCGATGTGGTAGCGGTTGCCGTCGAGCCCGACCCCGTCTCCCTCCATGGAAACGCCCCTGGCCCCGTAGAGCCAGTCGACGCGGTGGCGCCCGGCGAGGCCCGGGGCCCTCACGCGAGCGCCGGCGAACCACGCCTCCGGGACAGGGAAGTACTCCGTCACACGCGTGTGGGGCAACCACGTCGGCTTCGTGAGCGGCTTCGCCGAGGCGGCGGCCGGTGTGAGGATCACCATGCTCGAGAGGACGGCGAGCGCGAGTCGGACGCAACTGGGTGTGCGCGCTTCGAGGCTCATAGCGCAACGCTACAAGCCTCCCGGCAACACGGTCGCGGTCACCACTTGCGACGGAACTTCAAGCTCTCCCGGCAGGCGCCGATACTGCCGGTGCGCCAATGAGCACTTCCCCTCCTTCCGCGCCGGCTGCGTCGCGTCGGCCCCGCCGGCGCGTGTCGCCCCGCGGCCCGGGGTGGTGGCTCGGACCCTTCGCCGCTCTCACCTTGGCGCTGCTCGCGGCACTTCTCTGGAGCACGGAGCGCGAGGCCGAGGACGCGGTGCGCCAGAAGGCGCGCAACGTCGCGGCCGTGTCGGCACGGGTCTCCGCGCAGGCGGTCCGCCAAGAGCTCGAGGGGCTCGAGGGGCTCGTCAGCGCCTACGCGCAGCGGACGCTTCTGATCGACGCGGCTGCGCGCGACGACGAGCGCGGGCTCGGCGTCCGCCGGCACCTGCGACAGCTGAAGGCGGCACGGCCCGACATCGCCGTGGCCTTCCTCGCGCGCCCCGACGGGCGGCTCGTCGACATCGTGCCGGCGGCTCCCGGCTCCATCGGCAAGGACTTCTCCTACCGGGACTGGTACCGCGGGATCCAGCGCTCCAGAGGCACCTACGTGTCGGAGGCCTACGAGTCGGTGGCGACGCCTGGCGTCCCGGTCGTCGCCGCTGCCGCGACGGTCCGGCGTCGCGGCCGATCGGTCGGGATCCTCGTCGCCGCCTACAGCGTCCGCTCACTGCAGCGCTTCTCGAGATCGTCCACGAGCGCCGACGGCGTCCGCCTCGGCCTCACCGACCAGCGCGGTGTGCTGGTGGCGGGAGCCGGAGCCGGGACGGCGAAGCTCGTCTCCCATCGCGGCGACCCACTCGTGCGCGCCGCGCTGAAGGGACGCAGCGGAGTGCGGGAGCGGCGCGTGGGCGGGCGCCGGGTCCTCAGCGCCTTCGCCCCGGTACCCGGCGTCGGCTGGAGCGTGGTGGCAGACGTCGACGAGGCGACCGCGCTGGAGGGCGTCGCCAGCGTGCGCAGGACGCAGTGGACGCTGGGCGTCCCGCTGCTCGCGGCGCTGCTCGGCGGCGTCGTGCTCCTCGCCGTGACCCGCCGCCGCCGCCGACGGGCGGAGACCGACCTTCGCACCTCGCAGACGCGCGCGCGCTCCATCATCGAGACGGCGCCCGAGGCGTTCCTCGCGCTCGACACCGACGACCGCATCTGCGACTTCAACCCGGCGGCGGAGCGCCTGTTCGGCTGCGCCGCCGAAGCCATGCTGGGGCGTGCGCTGACCGGGACGGGTGCGCTGACCGTCCGCGCCGGCGACGAGCTGACCCCGCTCGGGCGCTCGACGCTGAGCGCCGTGGCCGTCGACGCGCAGGTCACCGCGCACGGCCACGACGGCCGGTCGATCCCGGTGGAGCTCGGTGTCGCGTCCGTCGACGGTGCGCAAGGCGACCTGAACGTCTTCATCCGCGACGACTCGGCCCGGCACCGTGCGCGCCAGCTCGCCGACGCCCAGGCCGGCGTGGCCAAGGCGCTCGCCGAGAGCGAGCACCCCGACGAGGCGGTCGAGGCGATCCTCGCCGCGCTCGGAGGTCCGCTGGGCTGGGCCGTCGGCGCCTTCTGGACGCTCGACCGTGATCTGGAGAGCTTGAGCTGCGTGGCGCTCTGGCACCGCGAGGGCTTCGAGCCGGGCGTTTTCGAGGCGGCGACCCGCGACGGCCTGCTCCAGCGGGGACGCGGCCTGCCGGGCAAGGCGTGGGAGCGCGACGAGGTGCTGTGGGTGCCCGACCTCGACGAGTGCGCCTTCTTCACCCGCCCCGAGGCCGCCTCCGCCGTCGGGCTGCGCGCCGCGGTCGCCATCCCGATCCGCGACCAGGACGGCGTGTGCGGCGTGCTCGAGTTCTTCGACCGGCGCCTTGCCGTGCCCGAAGGTGACCTGCTCGAAGTCCTGACGATGGTCTCCGAGCAGATCGGCCAGTACCTCTTCCGCAAGCACGCCGAGACGAACGTCCGCCTCAGCGAGGCGCGGCTGCAGACGATCCTCGAGCACACCCCGGCGGTCATCTCGCTCAAGGACGCCGCCGGCCGCCACGTGCTCGTCAACCGCGCCTTCCAGCAGATCTTCGCCGTGTCCGCAGCCGACGTCGTCGGGCGCACCGCCGAGGAGCTCTTCGCCCCTGCCTCGGCTGCGGCCGTCCGCGAGAGCGACGAGGTGGTGATGCGCACGAACGCCTCGCTCGAGGTCGAGCAGGAAGCCGTGAGCGCCGACGGCCAGCAGCACACGCTCCTGTCACTGAAGTTCCCGCTGCCCGACGCGGAGGGCCGCCCGGTCGGCGTCTGCTCGGTCTCAACCGACATCACCCAGCGCAAGCTCGCCGAAGCCACGCTGCAGGAGGCGCACGCGCAGGCCGTGGAGACTTCGCGGCTGAAGTCCGAGTTCGTCGCGAACATGAGCCACGAGCTGCGCACGCCGCTCAACGGCGTGATCGGCATGACCGACCTGCTGCTGTCGACGTCCCTGGACCAAGAGCAGCGGGAGTACGCCGAGATGGCCCAGCGCGCGGGCGAGGCCCTGCTGGGAGTGATCTCCGACGTGCTGGACTTCTCGAAGATCGAGGCGGGCAAGCTCGAGCTCGACGAGCACGGCTTCGATGTGCGCACCGTCGTCGACGACGCGTGCGCGTTGGCGGCCGACAGCGCGTTCTCCAAGGGCTTGGAGCTGCTGGTGAGCGTCGATCCGACGCTGGCGCAGGAGTACCAGGGCGACGCCGCGCGCCTGCGCCAGATCCTCACGAACCTCGTGTCCAACGCCGTGAAGTTCACTCAAACCGGCGAGATCGTCGTCCACGTCGACGGGGGTCCGCACGGGCCCGTGCGCTTCGGGGTGACCGACACCGGCATCGGCATCGACGAGGAGCGCAAGGCCCGGCTGTGGGAGGCCTTCACGCAGGCTGACAGCTCGACCACGCGCATGTACGGCGGAACGGGCCTCGGCCTGACGATCTCGCGCCAGCTCGTCGAGCGCATGGGCGGCACCATCGGCGTCGAGTCCGAGCTCGGGCGCGGCAGCACCTTCTCCTTCAGCCTGCCCTTGCCGGTCGCGGCGGGCTCCGTCGAACGCGATGGCGCGGTGCTCGCCGGCCGCAAGGTGCTCGCCGTCGACGACAACGCCACGAATCGCTCGATCCTCAAGGGTCAGCTCACGGCGCTCGGCGCCTGGGTCACCACCGTCGCCGGCGCCGAGGAGGCGCTCGTCGCGCTGCGCGATGCGGCCGGCGCCGGCAGGCCGTTCGACCTCGCCCTGCTCGACTTCAACATGCCGCAGATGAACGGCATCACGCTGGCGCGCCGCATCGGCGAGGCGTCGTGGGGGCGGGGCACGCGGCTGGTGATGCTCACCTCCTCGGGCAGCGAGCGCGTTGCGGCGCGTGACGCGGGAGTGGGGATCTACCTGACCAAGCCGGTGCGTTCCGACCGCTTGTCGCGCGCCGTGGCGGACGCGCTCCTCGCGACGCCTGTACCGCGAAGCGTCGCGGCTCCGACGGTCGGCCGCGAGGCCGAGCCAGCGGTGTCGGCAAGAGTGCTCGTGGTGGAGGACAACCGGGTCAACCAGACCGTCGCCCGCGCCCTGCTCGAGCGGATGGGCCATCGCGTCGACGTGGCCGCCGACGGGCTCGAGGCGGTCGCGATGTGGACCGCCGACGCGTACGACGTCGTGCTCATGGACTGCCAGATGCCGCAGCTCGACGGCTTCGGCGCCACGGAGCGCATCCGTGGGCTGGAGGCCGGTGGTGGACGGGTGCCGATCGTCGCGATGACGGCGAGCGCAATGCCCGGCGATCGCGAGCGCTGCCTGGGCGCGGGCATGGACGACTACCTGACCAAGCCGATCCGGAGCGACGAGCTGCACGAGGCGCTCTCTCGCTGGGTGGTGCCGCGAGCCGCGCCGGTCGACGAGCGCGAGGACCCGCTGTAGCCGTGCGCGAAGAGCGGCGGAACACCGGCATATCCAGGGGCTACTGCTCACCCTCGGCGAAGGCCGCGTCCACCACGGCTCGGGCGGTGGCGCCGTACGGGGGCGTAAAGGCCTCGATCAGATCGCCTTCACCGCGCACGAAGACGCCGCGCGGGTTGGAGAACTCGGCCTGGACCCCGGTCCGTCGACGGACGCGGCACCTTGGCGGACACGGCGACCGGCGGTATCCCCGGACGGCAGGCCTAGGGCCGCCGCCGGACTCCGCGTGTGGCGCCCCGGGAGCCAAAGAAGCGAACTGCGAGCCGCAAAGGGAGACCCATGGGATTCGACCAGTACCACGAGCCGCCCGACGAGCTGCCGGCCGTGACACGAACGTTCGCGCGGATGTGCGCGTCGGTCACCGAGGAGGCCGAGGCGATCGGCTGGTATGAGCAGCGGATGGCCGTCGAGCCCGACGAGGAGGCCAGGGCGATCATGGCCAACGCCCAAGAGGAGGAGTTCAAGCACTTCTGCATGGACCTCGAGTTCCTGCTGCGCCGAACGCCGGCGTGGCGTGAGATCGCCAAGGGCGTCCTGCTGACCGACGGCGACATCGTGCAGCGCGGGGAGAAGGCCGAGGACGCGGCGTCGTGAGCCTCTGCGCCGTGGTCGCGGTGCCGATGGGGACACGTCCAGTCGAGCGCCTCGGCCGCGAGCTCGCCCCCGAGGTGCAGGTCGTTCAGGACCTGGAGCTCCTGCCCGCTGCGCGCTACCCCGGCGACCACCGGGGCGCGGCGTCGTTCGTGCGGTCGCCCGAGCAGCAGCGGCGGTGGGAAGCGCTGCTGGGCGAGGCCGACGTGCTCCTCGGCTTTCCGGGAGACCGACCCGAGGGGCTGGCCTGGGCGGTGCGGCACTGCCCGCGGCTGTGCTGGGTGCAGGCCACCGCCGACGGCGTGGGCCAGCAGGTGCGCGCGTCGGGGCTGACCGAGGCGGAACTGGCCCGCGTGGAGATCACCAAGGCGACAGGGATCCACGCCGGCCCGCTCGCGGAGTTCTGCCTGTTCGGCCTGCTCGCCTTCGCCAAGGACCTGCCGCGCCTGCGGGCCGATCAACGTACGCATCGGTGGGAGAGTCGCCCCGTCGGCGAGCTGGCCGGGCGGACAGTGCTGATCCTCGGGCTCGGGCCGATCGGCCAAGAGGTCGCGCGTCTGGCGAAGGCCTTCGGGATGCGCACGGTCGGCGTCTCGCGCTCGGGCGCCACGGCTGGCGACGCGTTGGACGAGACGCACCCGACCGAGGCGCTCGGCGAGCTGCTCGGGAACACCGACGCCTTGGTCGTGACGCTGCCGCTGACCGACGCCACCCGCGGCCTCGTCGACGGCGAGGTGCTGGGCCGCCTGCGCCGCGGCGCGATCGTGGTCAACGTCGGGCGCGGCGAGGTCGTCGACGAGCCGGCGCTGCTGCGCGGCCTGGCCGACGGGCACCTGGGCGGGGCGGCGCTGGACGTCGCCTCCCGCGAGCCGCCTGCGCACGACAGCCCGCTGTGGGTGCTCGAGAACGTCCTACTCAGCCCGCACACCGCGGCGCTGACCCCGAGCGAGGACGAGCGCATCTGCGCGCTCTTCGCACGCAACCTGCGCCACTTTCTGGCGGGCGAGGAGCTCGAAGGCAGCGTGGACGTCTCCGACGGCTACTGACCACACCGCCGGTCAGGGCGTCGGCTGCAGGCCCCAGGTGGCGGCGAGCGTCTCTCCCGGCGCGAGGACGACGAGCCCGTCGCCGGAGGCCAGCGCGTTGGGCGCGCAGGTCATCGGCTCGACGCCGAGGCCGCGGCGGCGCCGATCCGGCTGGGGAAGCGAGTCCCCCGTGAAGAGCATGAGGTAGCGGTAGCCAGCGTCCATCCACAGGCTGGCGCAGCGGCCCTCGGCGGCGAGCTCGACCCGGGCCAGCCCGTCCGGATCGCGGTCGAGATCGCCGTAGCCCGTGTCCAGCTGCGTGTCGGCGATGCGCCGCGCGGTGCGGAAGTCGTACGGCGTCCCGTCCACCGGCGGCTCTTCGCCGGTCGGGATCGCCCGGGTGTCGGTGGGCAGATGCCGCCGGCCTGGGGCGCGCAGCGTCGCCGCGTCGATCGTGTCGGTGCCCACACTGAGGTAGGGGTGCATCCCGGCGCCGGCGGGGCAGGGCGTGTCGCCGGCGTTGGTCGCCGTCGTCCGCACGCTGAGCCCCTCGGGGCCGAGGACGTACTCGATCGCCAGCTCGAGCGCGAACGGCCACCCCGACTGCGGGTGCAGCACGTGGCGCATGGTCACGCGGTCGGCCGCCCGCTCGCTGTGGGTCCAGTTGGCCCAGCGCACGAGGCCGTGGATCGCGTTGTGCTTCTCGGGCTCGCTGAGCGCCAGCTGGTGATCGGTCCCGTCGAAGCGGTAGGCGCCGTCGCGCAACCGGTTCGGCCACGGGATAAGCAGCTGCCCTCGTGCCGACGTGCAGCGCGCGTCCTCGGCGTAGCCGTCGAGCACGTCCCAGTCGCCGACGCTGTAGCGCCGCAGGCCGCCGCCGACCTCGACGACCACCACTCGCTGCGTCTGGTGCTCGAGGATGATCTGCTCGCCGGACGGGATCATCGTGTAGCCGCCGCCGGGTCGCGACCGGCCGCGTCGGCGCCCAGCTCGTGCTCGATCTCCTCCAGCGAACGGCCCTTGGTCTCGGGGACGATGCGGTGGAAGACGACCATCGCGACCACCCCGAGCGCGGCGTAGACCCAGAAGGTGCCGGCGCGTGAGATCAGGCTCACGAGGCTCAGGAAGGTGAAGGAGATGACGAAGTTGGCCGACCAGTTGGCCACCGTCGAGGTCGCCATCGCGGGACTGCGGATCTGCAGCGGGAAGACCTCGGAGATCATCAGCCAGAACACGGGGCCGAGCCCGACGGCGAAGCCGGCGATGTAGACCAGCAGGCAGACCAGCGCCAGCCAGGGGACCGCCTCGCGCAGCCCCGAGATCGCGAAGAACAGGCCGAGCACCGTGAGGGCGACCGTGCATACCGCGGTCCCGGTCAGCAGGAACGCGCGCCGGCCGAAGCGGTCGAGCAGGAGGATCGCGACGATCGTGAAGACGACGTTGGTCAGGCCGATGGTCAGCGCCTGGAGCACCGCGGAGTCCGCGCTGAGCCCCGTGTACTGCAGGATCGTCGGGGCGTAGTAGATGATCGTGTTGACCCCGACGAGCTGCTGGAAGACGGCCAGCGACAGGCCAACTTTCAGCATCGGCCGGGCGCCGGCGCCGAACGCCTCGCGCACGCCGCCCTCCTTGCCGGACGCCTCCCGCATCTCTTCGAGCTCGTCCTCGATCTCGCCCTCGTCCCGCGAGCGCTCCAGGACGGCGCGGGCCTCGTCCTCGCGGCCCTGCTCCATCAGCCAGCGGGGGGAGTGAGGCATGAAGAGCATCCCGATGGCCAGCGCCGCACCCGGCACGACGGCGAGGCCGAGCATCCAGCGCCAGCTGTCGACCCCGATGCCCTTCAGCGCGAACGTCGCGATGTAGGCGGTGAAGATGCCGAGCACCACCATGAGCTGGTTGAAGCTCGTGACGCCCCCGCGGATCTTGCGGGGCGCCTGCTCGGAGATGTATTCGGGGGAGACGAACGACGCGCTGCCGACCGCCAGCCCGAGCACGCCGCGCGCGACGATCAGCCAAGTGACGCTCGGCGCGAACGCGGAGCCCAGGCCGCCGATGACGTAGATCGAGCCCGAGACGACCTTCGTCCACTTGCGCCCGATGCGGTCCGAGCTCCAGCCGGAGACGGCGGCGCCCGCCACCGCCCCGAGCAGCAGTACCCCGACGAGCGCCTGCTGCTCGAACTGCGAGGTCGGCAGGTCCTGCTTGATGTACAGCAGCGCACCGCCGATGATGCCGGTGTCGTAGCCGAACAGGAACCCGCCGATCGCGGCGATGATCGCCACCCGCAGGACGAACGGGTTCTTACCACCGAAGGCTGCGCGGAGGAAGTTCATAGCCGCAGCGATACCCCACTCCTGGGGAGACGCCGCCGGGCCGGGTCCGGCGACGGACCGCTGTCGCGGAGTCCCGGCCCGTCTCTGCCCGTCAACGGACCAAACCGGTGCCCGGGGGCGCTCTCCCGGGGTAGCCGAGTGGCGTGTCGTCCGGCGCACGCCTCGAGCAGTGGACCCGGCGGCTGGGCGCCCGTCTGCGTCCGTCGCTGCGACGCAGGGCGGCCCGCGTGCGCTCGGCGCTGTCGGCCATCGCCCAGACCGCCGCGGCCGCCGGCGTCGCGTGGTGGCTTGCCCGAGCGCTGCTGCCGGAGCCGCGGCCGGTGTTCGCGCCGCTGGCCGCCATCGTCGCCCTCGGGGCCACGCGGGGGGAGCGCGGCTCCCGGGCGCTGCAGGTGTCGCTGGGCGTCGCGGTCGGCATCGGCGCGGCCGAGCTCGTCGTCAGCCTGCTGTCGACGGGCACGTTGCAGCTCGCGCTCGTCACCGCCGTGGCGCTGACCGGCGCGGTGTTCCTGTTCGAGGCGCCGACGCTGATCATCCAAGCGGGCGTCTCCGGTGCGCTGGTCGTCGCGATCGGCTCGTCGCCGCAGGCCGTCGGCGCCGAGCGCTTCCTCGAGGCGCTGGTGGGCACCGGTGTAGCGCTCGTCGTCAGCCAGGGCCTGTTTCCCGTCGACGCCGTCGGATCGGTGCGCCGCGCGGCGTGCGAGGTGCTCTCGGGGCTGGCCGACGGACTCGACCGGGGAGCGCAGGCCTCCACGACCCAGGACCAGGACGACCTGCGCGCCGCGCAACGGTCCCTGCGTGAGGCCAACCTGCGCATCGGCAGCGTCGAGGACGGGCTGCGCGTCGCGCACGAGGCGGCGCGCGTGGCGCGGGCCGGTCGCAAGCGGGGAGCCCGGCTGCGGCGCCTGGACGGCATCGGCAACCTGCTCGGGACGACGGTCAGCGCAGCCGAGGCACTGGTCCGGGCGGGCGGCCGTCTCGGCCGTGGGGAGCACGAGGCCCCGCACGACCTGACGGCGGCGCTCGAGACGCTGGCCGACCTGGCGCGCCAGCTGGCCGACGACCTCGACCGCGACGACGACGCCCTGCTCGAGCGCGCGGAGGCCGCCACCGCCCACGCCACCGCGGCCCGCCGCGCCGACCCGCGCCCGACGACGGCCACCGCGGCCACGCTCGCCCGCTCGGTGGCACGCGGCCTGCTCGACGTCGGAGGCGTCGACGCCGCCACGTCCGACCGTCGCCTGGTCGTGGCGGCGGAGTCGGCGTCGGGAGGCGGCGTGACATCCGACGGGTGACGGCGGCGCGGCGTGGCACGGTCACCCGTCCGCCATCCGTCGCTCCACCCAGCGGGCGCCGACCGTGTCGGTCAGGCCGTGGGCCAGGATCGAGGCGAGGATCGTGAAGGCGGCGAGGTCGAACGCGAGCGAGCGGTCGCGAGCGCTCGAGTTGAGCACGAACAGCGCGAAGAGCATTGACGCGATCCCCTTGGGGCCGAACCAGGCGATGAACAGCTTCTCCGTGCGCCCGAGCGGGATGCCGACGAACGACAGCAGGATCGAGGCGGGGCGGGCGATCAGCAGTGCGAAGAGCACGAAGGCGGCGATCCCGAGCGCGGGGACGTCGAAGCCCGTCTCGACGACCAGCGCGCCAAACAGCGCGAACGCGACGATCTGCAGCACCGAGCCGAGGCTCTCGTTGAACTCCTGGAAGACCTCGGGCATCTCGCTGCGGGTGACCGCCAGGGCGACGCCGGCGCAGAAGGCGGCGATCAGGCCGTTGCCGCCGATGAGCTCGGCGACCCCGAAGGCCAGGAGGCCGAGCCCGAGCGCGTAGAGCCCCTCGAAGCGCCGCTCGACCGCCCAGCCCGGCAGCCGGTCGAGCAGCGTGCCTGCCGCGAGGGCCAGCACCACGCCGGCGGCCAGGCCGAGCACCGTCTCGAGGCCGAGGCTCCCCGTAGCCTCGAGCACCGAGCCGGCCTCGCCGGTGCTCAGCTCGAGGAAGAGCAGCACGAACGGGAGCGCGAGCCCGTCGTTGAGCCCGGACTCGAGGTTCAGGATGTTGCGAACGCGGGCGGGGACCTTCGCCGACGTCACCACGGAGGAGGTGATCACCGGGTCGGTGGGCGAGAGCACGAACCCGACCAGGAGCGCCTCCGTCCAGCTCAGGTCGCCGAACAGCGCCTTGGCCGCGAGCGCCAGGAACGCCGCGTTGAGCGGCATCGCGAGCACGAGCGCGCGCGCCGGCGCGCGCCAGTGCTCGCGCAGGAACTCGCGCTCGACGAGCAGGCCGTCGGAGAACAGGGTGACCAGCAGCACGAGCTCGACGACCAGGACGAGCGACGGGGCGCCGGGATCGACCGTCACGACGCCCGCGAGGTCGAGCACGACCCCGGCCGCCACCGACAGGACCGAGATCGACAGGACGGTCCGCTGGACGAGCCCGGAGGCCGTCGCCGCGCCGATGAGCAGCAGGCCGACCACCGTCAGCGCCTCCGCGAACCCGATCTTCACGCTATCCCCCGGGCCGGCGGCGGCCGGCTCGGTCGGGGCCTTCGGGGGACCGCCGGACGAACAAGCCCTTCACGGCGCCGCGGACGCGGTCGGCCAGCGGCTCGCTGGTTCGGGGCTCTGCGGGTCCGTCACGCACGACCGGCCAGGCGATCGCGACCTCGGCGCCGAGCAGCACGACGTTCGCGGACACGAAGACGAAGACCATGAAGGCGACGACGGCGGCCAGCGAGGCGTAGACCGCGGCGTAGGAGGCGAAGTTCTCCAGGTAGAATGCGAAGGCGATCTTCGCGCCCTCGAACGCGAGCGCCGCGGTGGCTGCCCCCGGCCAGGTGTCGCGTAGCCGGGTCTCCTTGGCCGGCACGGTGCTGAACAGCACGGCCAGGGCGACGAAGGCGACGAGGGCGGGGACGACGGGACCCAGCGTGAGGACCAGGCGCCCGACCGCCGAGCCCGCGGGCCCGAGCCACTGCTCGAGCTGCGCCGAGAGCGACGCGGTCAGCCGCGCGGCGAGCGTGAGCGCGAACGAGGCGGCGATGATCGCCCCGAGGAGGAGCACGAGCATCACGTCGATGGCCTTCGCCTGGGCGAGAGGCCGCGCATCTTCGACGTCCCAGGCGCGGTTGAGCGCCTTGCGCACCGCCCCCATGACGCCGCTGGCGGCGAAGAGCAGGCCGAGGGCGCCCGCGAGGCCGAACCCCCCGGACTCCTCCGTCACGCTGACGAGCAGCTCTTCGATCTCCCGACGTCCCTGCTCCTCGCGCAACGGCAGGTTGGCGAGGACGAGGTCGATCACCCGGGCCCGTGCGACGGCGTCGTCGGCGATCAGGCTGAACGCCGTGACCATCAGGATCGCGAGCGGGAACAAGGAGAGCAGCGCGTAGTACGAGATCGCGGCGGCCGACTGCGGCGCGCCGTCGGCGAAGAAGCCGGCGATCGCGCGCCTGGCGGTGGCGCGGACGCAGACCGCGGCGCCACGCAGGCTGCCGGCGACATCGGCGCTGGTCATGACAGCGGGGTCCCCTGACCACCCGGGTCGGCCGGCGGGCCGTCAGGCCGCGGACACCGGCCCGCGTCGCGTGCGCCACGTGCCTCGGAGCTCATCCAGGTGGGGGGTCGCCGGTCGGTTCGTCGCGGCGCTCTTGCACCCACTGGGCCAGGACGAGCTCGACGCTCTCGGCCAGGACGAACACCAGCGAGGCGACCAGCGCCGCGACGAACCAGGCGATCGAGCCGTGCAGGGCCGTCGCGACCCCGTGGGCGGCGGTGATCGCCAGCGCGACCGACACGAACGCCAGCGCCGTTCCCAGGGAGATCACCTGGTCAGAGCCGACGTCCAGGGCGCCGCGAAAGCCCTTGGTGACCGTGCCCTCCAGCGCGCTGAAGGCGGTCACCGCGCCGAGGCCGTAGAGCAGCAGGTCGACGTAGTGCGGCTGGCCGCGGTCGAGCTGGACGGCTCCGAAGCTCGCGGTGATCGTCACGGAGTAGCCGAATGCCGTGGCGTTGCCGTGCAGGGACCGGCTCAACCCGGGCCCCAGCCGCTCGCGGGCGGTGTGCTGGGGGCGCTCGTCGGTCACGACCCGCCGTTCGCCGCCGCCGGGCGGGTCCCTGCCGGTCAGCCGGGGCCGCCGCGCGGCGGGCCGGCTCACCCGCGGACGGTTCACGTCGACCGCCCCGGGGCGTGTGAGAGCACCGACACGGCGCCCTTGGCCTCGAAGATGGCGAGGTGGACGTCCCGTGGGTCCGGGTGGCCGTGCTGTCGCAGGACGGCCGCGAGGTCGTCGTCGGTCAGCCCGCATTGACGCAGTGCAGCGCGGTCGACCTCTCCGTCGTGCACTAGCACGCGCAGGGGTGGGTCGATCAGCCGTCGCACGGGTGTGAGGAACCGCAGCCGAGCGATCGCGGTATGGGCGGCCAGCAACGCGGCGAGCGCGGCTGCACCCGTGAGCCACGAGGTGTCGGCTGCCGTGGCGGTTCGTCCGACGACGGCGCCGACCGCAACGGCTGCCACCCAGTCGAACGGGGCGAACTCCGCGAGGGTCCGGCGCTCGGTCACGCGCAGCAGCACGATCGCGGTGAGGAACAGCAGGAGAGCCTTGAGCGCCGCCTGTGCAGCGGTGTGCCAGTTCCCGATGAGCACGTCGGAGAGCGTTGCCATCACGGTCAGCCGCCGATCGCGAGGAGCGCGGCGACCGCGATGGCGTCGACGAGCGCCGCCACCACCGTGCGGGAGGAGCGCCTCAGCGGCACGTGAGCGTGTCCCGGGCGCGGACCAGCACGCCGAGCTGGGCCTCGGCCAGCGCTGAGGAGACGATCGGGCTGTCGGCGAAGGTCGCGAAGCCGCAGTCCGTGTTGAGCAGGACCCGGTGGCGGCCGAAGAGCGCCACCGCCGCTCGCGCCCGCGCAGCGACTCGTTCGACCGCATCGACGTCCTGGAGCTTCTGGTTGACGACGCCAACGCCGACGCGCTGGTCCTCGCGTAGGCCGGTGAGCGCTTCGAGCTCCCCCGGCGAGGCGCACGGCGTCGTCGGCGTCGAACTCGACGTCGCTCAGGAGGCCCTCGAGGTGGTCGTGCAGCCTGCGGAGCATCCAGCGCGGCCGCGGCCACCTGCCGATGGGCAGGACCGCGAGCGGCTCGAGCGCCGGCGCCGGTGCCGGGAGCTGCGCCGGGACGACGACCTCCTGGGTCACCGCCATCTGCGGTCGGCGGCGCTTCCCGCGCTGCTTGGGCGGTCGGGGCGGCGCTGGCGCGACGGGTGCGCGGAACGGTCCCTTGCTGACTAGGAAGCGCCGACGAGCACCGTTCCGCAAGACGTGCACGAGATCGTTGCCCGTCAGGCGACACCACGACGGGAGGTCCTCCTCGACGGAGGCCTCCACGGGGTTGACCTCCAGGAGCTGCCCCGGCTGGAGCGGATCGATGTGACGGCGGATGAGCAGCAGCAGGCCGCTCCCGCAGTCGAGGTCGCCTCCGTCGAAGCTGTCGTCGGGCCGATGCGGGTGGACCAGGGCGCTCGCGCCTCCTACCCGCTGCGCCGGCGGCACCTGGCCGCCCCCGGCGACGGTCCGCCGACGGACCCGCTTGGGTGCTACGGGGAGACGAGCTCGTCGACGGCCTTGCTGATCTCGTCGCGCGCCTGGGCAGGAGGCTCATCGCGGTAGCGATCGAGCGCCCGCCGTCCCTCGGCCCGCAGGTCGCGCAGGCGGGCATCGACGGCGGCGGCGTCCGGTGGGGCGCCGGCGTCCGCGGTCTTGCGCAGCCTCTCGGCCGTGCTGCGTGTCTGGTCGGCCAGGTCGATGATCTGCTGCCGTGCCGGGTCGCTCTCGGGAAGTCCTCGGGCCTTCTGGCCGAGCTTCTCGGCCTGGCTGGGCTACTCCTCCAGGCGGGTGGAGGCCTGATCGGGGGCGAGGTTGCCCTTCGCGTAGCCGCGGGCCGTCGCCGACGTCCGTCCGGCCAGCGCCTCGGCCTCGCGCAGCAGGTCGCGGGCCTGCGGGAAGAGGCGCTCGACGGCCTGCTCGGCCTGCGCGCGGGCCGCGTCGGTCGACGGGGCGTTCGTGTCGCTCCCGCAGCCCGCTCCCACTCCGGCGAGCGCGACGACGACGGTGGAGAGGGCTGCGGGTCTCGAGCGCATGACAACGGTCTTCCCCGAGACACTGACGGCGGGGGCCGCGTCAGCCGGCTGACGCGGCGGCGATGGGGGATGACCACCAGCGTCGGCGCACGCGGACCCCCACGGCGGTTGATCGGGGTTCGCGACGCCGCTCGATTGGTAGCCCGACGTCATGAGTCCCGTGCCGACGGAGCCGTAAGCGCATGTCCGACGAGCGGACCAGCCGGTCGCTGTCGCTGACCACCGGAGGAATCACGCTGTTGAGCGTGCTCTTCGGCATCGGCGTGACCGTCGAGCTCGGGATCTCGGGCAACTGGCTGGAGCGCCTCGCCGCGGGCGCGGTGACGTCCGTCGTGGTCAAGCTCGGCAGCGGACGGGGCCGCGGGCCGCTGGCCCGCCTGGCCAACTGGGTCATCGGCTCGGGGTCGCCGGGGTGATCGGCCTGCCGGCCCTGCCGCTCGCGGCGAGCCTGACCGAGTGGACGCGCTTCGGCGCCGTGCTCGCGGCGGGCCTGCTGGCCGGGCAGGCGGTGCGCTGGCTGCTGGTCCGGGCCGAGCGCCGGCAGGGAGATCTCCGCGGGGCGCTCGTGCTCGGCCGGCTCGTGCGGCTGGCCGTCGTCGCGCTGGCGGTCATCTACGCGCTGGCGCAGGTCGGGGTGCGGATCGGGCCCCTGGTCGCCGCGGCCGGCGTCGGCGGGGTGGCGCTCGCCTTCGCGGTGCGCTCGATCTTCGAGAACTTCTTGGCGGGGATCCTGCTGCTCCTCCGCCGGCCGTTCCGGCCGGGCGACGAGATCGCCGCGCTGGACTTCAGCGGCACCGTCGAGGACGTCAACCTGCGCACGGTCGTGCTGCGCACGTACGATGGCCGTCGGGTCTTCCTCCCCAACGGCAACGTCTTGTCCTCCCCGATCGTCAACGAGAGCGCCTTCGCGGTGCGCCGCTCGGAGCTGCTGGTGGGCGTCGCCTACGCCGCGGACGTGGAGCGTGCGGCCGAGGCGATGCGCAGCGCCGCGGCCGAGGTGGCCGGCGTGGTGGAGGACCCGGCGCCCGAGGCGCTGGCGTTCGCGTTCGGCGCCTCGTCGGTCGACCTCTGCCTGCGCTTCTGGCACCCCTCCTCGACGGCGGAGATGTGGCGCGTGCGCCACGCGGTGCTGGCCGGCGTCAAGCGCCGACTGGAGGCGGTGGAGATCCCGATCCCGTTCGAGCAGCTCACGGTCACGTGGGCCGGGGGCTTCCCCGAGCCGACCGCCGCCGCGGCGCGCTCGGCGAACGGAGCTGACTGACCGTGCGGGCGGCCACGACCGTGGACGGGGGGTAGCGCTGATGGCGCTCGCCGATCCGACGCGAGGACGCACACGCGGCCGCTGGTGGTGGATCGACATCGCCGTCGTCCTCTGGGTGGTCGCCTGCGTGCTGCTCGGCGTCCGGTTGCACGCCGAGGTGCAGGGCCTCACGGGGCTGACGGTGACCGTCGAGCGCGTGGGCGGCCAGCTCGAGGGGCTCGGCGGCGACCTCGCCGGGCTGGACCTCCCGTTGATCGGCGGCCAGCTCGACGGCGTCGGCGAGCAGGCCCGGGCGTCGGGCGCCCGGGCACGCCGCCAGGCCGTGGTGGCGCGCAAGAGCGTGGAGAGCCTCGCCTGGCTGCTGGCGGTGTCGGTCATCATCCTCGCGCTCGTGCCGGTGCTCCTCGCCTACGTCCCGCTGCGGGTGCGCTCCTGGCGCGAGCAGGCCGCCGCGCGGCGGCTGGCGGCCCGCGCGAGGGAAGACCCCGAGCTGCGCCGCCTGCTCGCACAGCGGACGATCGTGACCATGTCCGACCGCGAGCTGGCCGAGCTCGACGGCCGTCCCTGGGCGGAGCCGCCGCGTGGCACGTAGCGCGCGGGCGGCATCGTAGTGGCCGGGCTCGTCGTCAGGCTGCGCTGGCTGGTCGTCGCGTTCTGGGTCGCCGCCGCCGTGACCTGCGTGACGCTGCTGCCGACGATCCGCGAGGCGCAGACCGGCGCGCTCGGCGACCTGGTCCCCGTCGACGCCGAGGCGATCGCGACCGAGCAGCGGTCGGCGGAGCTGTTCGCCTTCCCGCTCCTCTCGCGCACCCAGGTGGTCATCCGCGACGGCGGCGGGCTGAACGCGCGGATCTTCGCGGCCACCGCCGCCCGCGTCGTCGCGCTCAACCGCAAGGAGATCCCGGGGCTGCGGGCGATCGCCGGCGCCTACGTGATCGCCAACGTCGCGGGATCGGAGGCGTTCGCGCGCGAGCGGGGGACCACGCTGGTGGTCCCCCTGCTCTACGGGCCCGACATCGGCCCGACGGAGCGCACCGAGCTGGCCGAGGGGCTCGTGCAGCGCCTCGAGCCCTTCGCTGCGGGCGCGAAGCTCGGGGTGACCGGCGCGGTCACGGCGCGCGACGCGCAGGCCGACGTCATCGAGGAGAACCTCCCGCTGGCCGAGCTGGCCACGCTGGTCTTCGTGCTCGGCGCGGTCGCGCTGGCCACGCGCTCGCTCGTGGCGCCGCTGGTGAACCTTCTCGCGGTGGCGATCGCCTACCTGATCTCGATCCGCCTGGTCGCGGCCGTGGGCCAGCAGGCGGGCATATCGGTGCCCGCCGAGGTGCAGCCCGTCATCGTCGCGTTGCTCTTCGGCGTGGTCACCGACTACACGCTCTTCTTCCTGTCGCGCTTCGCGCGCGCCCTCGCGGACGCGGGAGGAGACGGGCAGGCCGCCGCCCGCGGCACGCTGCGTGAGCTGGCCCCGATCCTCACCGCCTGCGGGATCGCCGTCGCGGCGGGGACCGGCGCGCTGGTGGTCGCCGAGCTCGGCTTCCTGCGCGCGTTCGGCCCGGGCGTGGCCGCCTCGGTGCTCGTCGCGCTCGCCGTCGCGGTGACGCTCGTCCCCGCGCTGTGCGCGATCCTCGGCACCCGGGTCCTGGGGCCGCGCGGCGCGCCCGCGGCCGAGGAGGAGGGAAGCACGCGCACCCGCCGCGTGCTCGAGTTCGTCGTCGGCCGCCCCGTCGTGGTCGCCGTCGCCTGCGTCACGGTGCTCCTGGCGATGTCGGCGGGCGTGCTCGGCCTCGCGCTCGGCAGCCCGCTGCTGCGCGGGCTGCCGGCCGACAGCCCGCCGCGCGCCGCCTACGACCAGGCCGCGGCGGGGCTGGCGCCGGGCGTGATCTCCCCGACGGTCGTCGTCGTCGAGGGCGAAGGGGTCGCGCGCCGGCGCGCGGAGCTCGCGCGCCTGCAGCGCCTGCTGGACGACCAGCCCGGGGTCGCGGCGGTCGTCGGCCCGGCCAGCAACCCGACGCAGCGGTCCTTCGGCGCCGTGCTCAGCCCGGACGCCAACGGGGCGCGCTACGGCCTGATCCTGGGCGCCGACCCGCTCGGGGCCCAGGCGGTGCGCCGGCTCGGGGATCTCCAGCGGAGGCTGCCGGGACTGCTGCGCGAGGCCGGGCTGCCGGCGGCCACCGCGAGCCTCGCCGGGGACACCGCGCTCGTGCGCGAGACGATCGACCGGGCCGCGCAGGACATACCGCGGATCCTGCCGGCCGTGCTGCTGGCGATCATGCTCGTGCTCATGCTGCTGCTGCGGGCCCTCGTGGCGCCGCTGTACCTGACGGTGCTCGCCCTGCCTGCGCCCATCGCCGCCCTAGGCGTCTCGGTCCTCTTCTTCCAGGGCGTGCTCGGCCAGCCCGAGCTGACCTACTTCGTCCCGATCGCCGCCGGCGTGCTGCTCGTCGCGCTCGGCTCGGACTACAACGTCTTCCTCGTCGGGCGGATCTGGAGCGAGGCACGCACCCGCCCGCTGCGCGAGGCGATCGTCGCGGGCGCCGCCGCCGCCTCGCCAGCGATCACCGCCGCCGGCATCGTGCTCGCCGTCTCCTTCGGGGCATTAGCCTTCGTGCCGGTCCAGGCGTTCCGCCAACTCGCGTTCATGGTGGCGGTGGGCCTGCTGATCGACGCCTTCCTCGTGCGCACCCTCCTGGTGCCCGCAGTGATCGCGATCGTCGGCGTGCGCAGCGGCTGGCCCGGCCATGCGCTGCGCACCGGGCGGGTGAGCGTGCCCGCGCCGCCCGCGGCGCGGGCGGCGCTCAAGCGGTGAGCCGCGACGGGCCCGGCCGGCGACCGTCCGCGCAGGCGCGGGCGGTCGCGCGGGCGATGAGCGCGGCGTCGTGCGGCGTCCGGGCCTCCGCGGCGGCCGCGTCGCCGACCCTCCGCGCCAGGCGCAGGGTGCGCTGCTCACGGTCGTCGGCCCCCGCCGCGCGCGCCGCGTCCGCGCACGCCCCGAGCGTGAGCAGCAGCTCTCCGGCCACCCAGGCGTCGCCGCGCACGTAGCGGCTGATCTGCACCAGCACGTCGAGCTCCTCCTCAAAGCCGCGCCGCGCCACGACGACCGTCAGCTCCTCGGCCTGGCGCACGGCCGACGGCGGCTCCCGCGAGGCCAGGTAAACCAGCAGCGAGCGCAGGTAGCCGAGACACGTCACCGCGGTGGCCGGATCGTTGATGCTCGGGGAGAGGGCCTTCACCGCGATGTCCCCGAGCTGCCGCAGCCCGAAGGCGGCGTCGTCGTGCAGGTCGCGCTCGCGTCCCAACACGACCGCTTTGCGCACGGCGGGCCGGCAGCGCTCGGCGGCGGCGGCGGGCCACACCTCCGCGAGCAGCGCGCCGACGGCCACGAAGTCCCCGGGCCGCACCACGATCACCACCCGCTCGGCACCGGCGTCCCGTGCCGACCGCACCAGCTCGGTGACGGTGACGCGGCGCACGAAGCCGTCGTGCGCCGCCTCCACCCGCCCGCTCGCCTCGCGCTGCCAGCGCGCCAGCAGCTCCCGCCCGTCCTCCTCCTCGACGGGCCTGCCGACCCGCTCGGGGTAGAGCGCGTCGAGCCGCACGCGGGTCTTGGCCGCCAGGTCGGCGACCACGTGGGAGACCTGGATGAGCCGCGCCACGTGGTTGAGGAACACGACCAGCAGCGCGACCGAGGCGACCGCCAGAACGGTGGCCACGGTGACGCTCAGCCTCGGGACGAAGCCGTCCTCGCTGAACGAGCCGACCGAGCGGAGCACCAGCAGCGCGTAGACGAACGTCCCGACGAAGGTGCCGATCGTGATCTGGGTGATCCGGTCGCCGAAGAACGTGCGCAGGATCCGCGGGCTGAACTGGCTCGAGGCCAGCTGCAGCACCACGATCGTGATCGAGAACGTCAGCCCGGCGACGGTGATCAAGGAGCTGGCGACCACCGACAGCACCGTGCGCGCGGCGGACTGGTCGCCGCTGAAGGCCCACGTGATCGCCTCGGTGTCCAGGCCCTTGTCGATCTCGGTGAACCCCACCGCCGCGACGGCGAACACCACGACCACGCAGGCGGGCAGGAAGGCCAGGCTCTGCGACAGGTCCTGGCGCAGCGTCTTAAGCCGGGGGCTCATGGGCAGGCACTACCCCTGGGCGGCCTGACCCGCGTCCATGAGGTCAGCCGGCTGACGCTCGCAGGTCCGCAACGGCATGTCATCCGGGTGACCGTCGGCACCCGGATGCCAGAGCGCCGGGGAAGCGCAGGACATGACGCGCAATCGCACCGGCCTCGCCGTCTTCGTCGTACTCGCGGCAGCCGCGCTCGTGATTGCGCTCGCGTTCGGGGGCCGAGATGATCGCAATGGCGACAGCGCCGCATCGAGCGCGCGGACCACAACGGTCCTCGGCGCCCCGTCGCCGACGCCGCTCGTGCCCCCTCGGGTCAGCGACGCGCCGGGCGGCGGCTTCGTGGCCGAGGAGGAAAGGACGGTCCAGCTCGGGCTCCCCGCGCTCGATCGCTTCCCAACGGCGCCGAGCGCGCGCTCGCGGAGTTCATGGACGGCTGGCACGACCGCGCCTGGGATCGCATGGCGCTGTGGACGACACCGCCCTTCCGGGAGCGCTTCGACGATCCAGGCGCCGAGTTGCGCCGCCGTTACGGGGCGTTCCGCCTGTTCGGGTCGAGCATCGACAGCGAGCGCCTGCAGCCGCTGCTCGCGCGGTTCACCGTGCTCACCGCCTACCGCGACCTCCGTCCCCAGGTCGAGCGTGAGGAGCTGCGGCTGTTCGCGCTGCGCTTCGACGACCGCTGGGGGATGTCGCTCGAGCTGACCCCCGCGCCGCAGCCGGGGCCCGAGCCAGGCTGAGCCGGGATCCACCGATCGAACGTGGATGCGGTCGCGCCGCGAGAATCGGTGGTCCAGGCTGAGCCGGGCTACCCCTGATCCCGACGCCCGCGCGCGGCCGCCTTGCCGCCGAGCAGGGCGGCGGTGAGCACGCCCAGCCCCACGAGGACGCCCAGGATCACGAAGAGCAACACGTACCAGTTCAGGCCGAGCACGGTGGTGGCGAGGACGGGTGAGGAGGTCATGGGCTGGTGGTTCCCGACCCGAGAGGATCGACCCTGGGCGTGTCCGCCGGCTGACCCGTCTCACGCGTGTGCGCCGCCGACGGGAACGACCGCCCCGAGGCAACCCGAGGAGCAGTGACATGCCAGCCGGCATCGGACCGACCGAACTGATCATCGTCCTGGTGATCGCCCTCATCGTCCTCGGCCCCAAGAAGCTTCCGAGCGCCGGTCGCTCGCTCGGCCAAGGTCTTCGCGAGTTCAAGGACTCAGTCACCGGAGGCGCGCGCGACGACGACGCAGCGCGGCGAACGCTCAAGCCTGCCTCCGGCGCGCCCGCTGGAAGCGACGCACCGCCCGCCCCGCGGGGGTGACGCCACTCCTCCTGCCCCGGTCGCTGTCACCCTGCTGACCGGCGCCAGGCTGGGGGAGCGCTCCGGGCACCGGCCGTCCGACCTCCTGGGGCTCGAGACCCTCGTGGCCGCGGACATCCCCTCGCCTGGCCGAGGTGATCCCGCTCACTCGCCGCCGGCCGGTCGCCCTCACGTCGGTCGCCGGCCACCGGCGACGCTCTGGGCGTCGCGCCTGCCCGCCGACCCCGGCACGGTCGTCGACCTCGTGGCCGTCCGGAACCGCCGCGCGCGTCACGGCCCCGCGCGCGGCGGCGGGCCGATCGCCGCCTGAAGGGGCCGAAGTCAGGAGCTGCGGCGCGGCGCCGCAGCGCGGGCGGCCCGGGCCCTGCCCCCGGGAGTGGTCACGAGCGGTCCAGCGCCGTGTAGGCCAGCCCAGTGCCCGAGCCGTAGACGAGGTGGTAGGAGAGGTCCATCGCCAGCTCCTTGGGCGGGTACTTCCAAGGCGGCTGGGAGAGCCCCATCGGCACCAACTGCACGTAGGACATCGCCCATACGCCGGTACCGAAGGCGAGTCCCAGCCGAAGTGGACGGCGCCGCGCCACCGAGCCGGCGATGAGGCCGTAGGCGGCGCCCCAGCCGGTGCCGTACGCCCAGTGCATCCCGTGGGTCAGGACGGGGATGAGCTCGCTGGAGACCTCGTGCTGGAAGACCCCTTCGCCGATGCGCTTGCCGACCTTGGCGGGTGCAGACGCCTGCTCCCACGGGTCGTCCGAGCCTCCGCCTCCGCCGTCGGTCGAGGACTGCAGCTTGGCCGACAGCTCCTGCCAAGCGGTCATGGCCGCGGTGCCGACGACGCCGGCCAGCAGTCCGCGGCGCAGCGCGGCGAGTGGAGTAGAGGAACGGTGGCTGGCCATGTCGTCGACCCTGCCCCTCGACGGTCGTGTTCCAAACGCCGGCAGTCGCGGCCCCGACGGGGTGTGAACCTCGCGGCGGCGTTCGCCGGTCGCGATCAGGCCTGGACCCCGACCGGCTCGGTGCACGCTCGGCGGGAGGCTGCGCGCCTCGCTACGCCGCTCGCTGCATCGGCTCCGCGCTCCGGCCGCCCGCCGCGGCGGGGTCCTCGGGGACCAGCCAAGTCCGGTCGACGCACCGGACCAGCCGGCCCGAGCGCTGCAGGGCCACGAGCGCCGTCGAGGTGGTCGGCCGACGCATGCACGCCAGCCGGCCGATCATGTCGTGCTGCAGGGCGAAGGGGATGTGCACTCCCTCGGGGGACACGCGTCCCCAGCGTTCCGCGATGCCTTGGAGCACCAGCAGCACGCGGTCCTCCGCGCAGCGCACCTGGCCGATCGCCAGCCTGGCCGCCAAGCCGTTAGATCGGAGGACGGTGCGGCTCAGGACGTTGGCCAGTATGCGCGGGAAGCGGCAGGCCACGGCGGTGAAGCGGTCGTCGAGCACGGCCAGCTCGACACGCTCGTGCACGCGCCAGGAGCATCCGGTCCCGCAGTCCGGGCCCGGGTCCCACGGGCGCAGGAAGTCTCCGGGCCCGAGCAGCTCCGGGCCGCTTCTCGACCCGAGGTCGGCGGTGCGTTCCAGCAGCCCGTCGAGCACGAGCAGCCCGAGCACCTCTCCCCGGGCACAGTCTGGGCGCGCTGGCTCCCAGCTTCCCGCTCCCAGGAGCAACCGAGGCGCCCGGATGCGCTGGGTGAGGACCTGGGCGGTTCCCGCCGGAACGCCGTCCAGGAGCGTCGCGTCCGCCTTGAAGAGCAGGACGTGCGCGCTGACCGCGGCCAACTCCCGGAAGAACTAAGCGTGCTCGTCCGTCGTCGTCGCGCTGGGGGGGACATGGCATCACGATGCCTGCTCCGGAGCCCCGGCACCATGGGGGAAACCGCGCATAGACGGAGCCCTCAACCCTCATGGCGGCGCGCTGGCCCTGATCACCCGAGCCGGTCGACGTCGAGGCGCTCGAAGCGGCCGACGGCGCCGCCGCGAACGCGCCCGCCGCTCTCGAGGGCGCGGCCGGTCAGCCGCACGGGCAGCGGCGGGCTCCGAACCGCCCGCGGCGATCCGGCGATCCAGAAGCCGGAGACTCCATGTCCCGCGGCTGCCCGCCTCCGCCGGGCAGGAGCCGATGTGTCCTTTCCGGTGACGTTCCGCCCACGGGAGGTCACGCGGGTGACGCGTTGCCGGTCTGCCCCGCCGTCTCGGACATCCGAGGAGGACACTCGACGAAAGGACGCGCCGTGCACGGACAAGAACCACCACCGAGCCGACCGCCCGCCTGGCGGCGACCGAGCCGGCAGCCGGCTCTCGTCCTGCCGAGGAGCTCCTCGGGGGAGACGTGGAGCAAAATTCCTCTCAGACGCGCTCGGCGGCAAGGCGGGCAAGAAGCCGAAGTTCGACTTCACCGCCGCCGGCGGCGTTCATGCCCTTCGAGGACTACGACCAGTTCAAGCTGCTCTCCCAGGGCTTCGAGGACACCGGGGTGCGCGCCTACAAGGGGCAGGTCGGCAAGCTCGTCGACGCTCCGAAGATCCTCACCGCGGTGATCACGATCCACTCGGTCGAGGCTAGGCACGCGGCGATCGTGCGTCGCCTGAACGACCTGCAGGGCTGGATCCCCAACGACCAGCCCGGCGTTCCCAAGGCGGTCGCGCCGATCTACGCCGGCATGGACGAGACGAACAACTTCGGCGTCGACGTGCCCGCGGTCTCCTTCGTCGAGGCCAAGCAGGTCACCGGGGCCTTCGACGAGCCGCTCGACAAGCAGGCGGTCCTGGACATCGTCTCGCCTTTCCTCGCCTGACGACGCCGTCCGCGGTGGCCTCGCAGCGAGGCCACCGCGGCCGGTCTCGGCGGCCTGATCGTGCGGAGGCGCACGCAGGGCTACGAGCCCTGCGAGGCCGCGGGCTCGCGCGTCGCGCGCTCGGGGTCACCGGCGGGGACCGGTCGACGGATCGTCGTCGCGTCGATCCCTCGCAGCGGGTGCGTGCCTGAGGCGCGCAGCCGCGCGCACACGCGCTTGGCCACGACGTGGGCGACGACCGGGCCGACGAAGAAGGCCACGCGGAACAGCCACAGCTGCAGCTCGTAGGAGATGGAGAGCGCCAGGAAGAGCCGGTCGGAGGCGCCGAAGACCAGGACGATGGCGATCCAGGTCAGGAAGGCGCTGCCGAAGGCCGTCCGCCGGGGGTTGTCGCGCGGGCGGTCGAGCAGGTGGTGGGCGGTCCGGCCGCGGGTGAAGAGCACGCGGTCGACGAGCGGAAGCGCGTAGAGGGTGGTGAAGACCAAGCCGGGGAAGACGATCCCGCCGAAGAACGGGTTGGGGACGAGGGTGTGCCCGAAGGCGCGTATCTCGACGTTGGGCATCAGGCGCAGTGCTCCGATCAGCCAGCCCAGGTAGAAGTCGGGCTGGGCGCCGTTCTCCCCGAGCCACGGCTCGTAGGGGCCCCATTGCCAGATCGGGTTGATCTGGACCAGGCCGCCCATGAGCACGAGTGCCCCGGTCACGGCCATGAACCAGCCCAGTGAGCGCAGGGCGTAGGCCGGCCACATGGGAGAGCCGACGACGTTGTGCTCCTTGCGGCCGGGCCCGCGGAACTGCGCGTGGCGTTGGCGCACGATCATCGCGAGGTGACCGCCGATCAGCGCGGCGATCAGGCCGGGGAGCACGAAGACGTGGACGATGAACAGCCGGGGCTCGAAGGCGCTGCCGCCCGGGAACTGGCCGTCCCAGATCAGCGCGCCGAGCGCGCCGCCGATACCCGGGATCGACAGGGCGGTCGAGTAGCCGATGGCCAGCCCGCTGCCCGAGAGCAGGTCGTCTACGAGCGAGTAGCCCGCGAAGCCCTCGATCACCGCGAGGACGAAGAGGGTCAGGCCGACGAGGTAGTTGAGCTCGCGAGGCTTGCGGAAGGCGCCGGTGAAGACGATGCGCAGCAGGTGCAGGGTGATGGCCACGAGGAACAGCAGGGCCGCCCAGTGGTGCACCTGGCGTATCAGCAGGCCGCCCGGGACGATGAAGGAGAGGTCGAGCGAGGAGGCGTAGGCGTTGCTCATCTTCGCCCCGTCGAGCGGCGGGTAGGGCCCGTGCCAGATCGTCTCCGCGGTGCTCGGCTCGAAGAAGAGCGCCAGGAAGGTCCCCGTGGCGACGAGGATCACGAACGCGTAGAGCGCCATCTCCCCGAGCAGGAAGGACCAGTGGTCGGGGAAGACGTAGCGCATCGCCTTCTTCGTCAGGCTGGCCGCGCCGAGACGCTCGTCGACGAAAGCCACCGGATCGGTCATACCGGACCCACCCCCCACCAGGCGGGGCCGACGGCGCCGGACATCGGGCCCCCGGCCTCCAGCCGGCGTCCGGGGCCGATGCGCAGTGGCAGCTGCGGTAGGGCGCGCCCGGCCGGGCCGAAGATGACCTGCCCGCCGCGACGCACGTCGAAGGTGGAGTAGTGGCACGGGCAGGCCAGCGCGGGCCGGGAGGACTGCTCCTCGTAGAGCGGGTAGCGGAACAGAGAGACCGCGCAGCCCGCGTGAGTGCAGATCCGTGAGTAGGCCATGAGCCCCTCGGGGGCCCACCGCTGCCGCTCGGCGGGGAGCTTGAGCGTGGCCGCCTCGATGCGCACGACGACGACAGGAGATCCGAGCTCGCGCTTGTCGGCGCCCTCGGGGAACGCGGTGAGGAACGCGCCCACGGCCAGGTCGTCGGCCAGGACCGGCTTGTCTTGCTCGTCGACGAGCTTGGTGCCCGCTCGCCAGGGGGCGTCGCCGAGCGCGCCGGGTCCTGGCCCGATCGCAGTCAGCGGCACGGCGGCCGCCGCGGCCAAGCCGGTGCCCGCCACCCCGGCGGCGCCGGCGATGAGCTTGCGGCGCGAGATGCCGTTGGCGCCTGAGCGCAGATCGGACTCGAGCTCGCGCTCGGCTTTGCGGTCGGTCAGGACGGGCCGGTCCTCGACCGCAGTCTCCTGCGGCACGACGTGCAGCCCGGCGAGCACGAGTCCGACCGCGAGGGAGACCAGCCCGCTCCCGGCCGTGAGCCCGAGCAGCTGGGTGTTGGGGTACGCGACGATCAACACCGCGAAGGCGAGCAGGCACGCCGCGGCCAGCACGAGCAGCGCGACGAGCGCGAGCTCTGAGCTCCGCGTCGCGACGAGGTCGTAGCGGCGAGGGTCGGCGTCGTCCTCGGGCGGCGGGACGCTCCGCGCGCCGCGCAGCGCGCCGCGGACGAGCCCGAAGAGCAGCAGCAGTCGAGCGATCATGTCGTGCGCTCTCCGATCAGGCGGGCGACGAGGACCAGCCCGCCGCCCAGCAGGAAGAAGGCCACCAGCCCTTCGGGGATCGGGCCGATGTTGCCGATCGCCCAGCCCCCGCGGTTCGGGGGCGACTGGCCGACCTGAGTGACGTAGCGTGCGATGGAGTCGACGTCGTGGTCTGAGAACTGGCGGGGGGAGAACCGGGGCATGAGGTAGGGGCCGACGCGGATGGCCTCGCCGATCTGGGTCGGCGTCGACTGGGTGAGCGCGGGCGCCACGAGGCCGGGGGCGATGCCGCCCTGGGCGACGACCTGGTGGCAGCCTGAGCACGAGTCCGCGAACAGCCGCCGGCCGTCGACGATCGATCCTCGGCTGGGATCGACGTGGGGGATCGGCGCCCCGCCTGCGTCCAACCCGGTGAGGTAGGCGATCAGGTCGCGGCGCTGCGAGCCGGCGTACAGCGGCTGGGTGCGGCGCGGTTCGATCCCCGGGCGCGAGAGCGGCATGCGTCCCGTCGCGACGTAGAAGTCGATCGACGCCGCCCCGACGCCGCGCAGGCTCGGGCCCCGGTCCTCGACGCCGCGGGCGTCGAGCGCGTGGCAGCTCGCGCAGCCCTCGGCGAACAGCGCCTGCCCGCGGGCGGAGGGCGTGGCGGCCGCGGGCGGGGCCGCCGCCGGTGCCCCCTGGGTGCTGAACGCGGTGATACCGACGGCCACGGCCACGAAGGCGACGGCGAGGAGGATGGCCCGGGTCACCCGAGGACCTCGCGGGCGTCGGCGTGCGCTTCCCGGGCGCGCTGGCGGCGCTCCTCGCCGATCAGCGCCTGCCAGGCGAGCACGAGCAGAAGGGGAAGGACGATCGCCATGCCGCCGACCCACATGATCCCGCCGGCGAGGGCCTGGTCGGCGAGCGGGTCGCGGCCGAGGGCCCGCGCGGGCGCGCGGTAGGCCGGGTAGGCGAGCCGGTCGGCGGAGACGAGGACCGCGCCGAGCGCGTTCATCGCGACGGTCGCGCCGATGACGACGCTGACGCGCAGGACGACGCCTGGGTGGTGCGGGAGCGGGTCGGCGGCGATGACCGGCGCCCACAGCGCGATGGCCGACCAGAGCAGGGCGGCGTGCTCGGCGTCGTGCAGGAGCGGGTGGCTGAGCGCGGCGCCGTACACGGCCGGGACATGCACGAGCCAGAGCGTCGCGGCGAAGATGACCAGGCCGACCAGCGGCCGGCTGAGCAGGCGCACCACCCGGGCGTGGAGACCCCGGGCGAGGCCCTGCCGCGCGGCGCGTGGCAGCGTCCCGAGCGCGAGGCGCACGGGCGCTGCGGCGACCAGCAGCGGGGCGGCGACGAGGCCCAGCAGCATGTGCTGGACCATGTGCACCGACAGCAGCGCCTCGGCGCGCTGGTCGATTCCCGACCCGAGCGCCACGGCGGTCGCGGCGAGCCCGCCGAGGGCGGCCGCGGTGCGTCGGCCCGGCCATCGCGGGTGCCGTTCGCCGGCCCAGACCGCCAGTCCGCCGAGCGCGGCCAAGAGCGCCAGGATCGGCGCGAGGGTCCAGTGGGTGAGCAGCTCGAGGGTCACCGCGGAACCTCCCGCGCCTCGTGCAGCATCCGGCGTCCGGCCCGCTGCTCGCGCACGATCCCGCCGGCGCCGAGGACCACGAGCCCCGCGCCGAGGCCGAACACCGCCGGTCCGACCGCTGCCGCGCCGACGAGCGCGATCACCACCCCGAAGGCGAGCGCCGACGTCGCCACGGAGCCCAGGACGAGCAGCTCCGGCTCCTCGGCTTGGACGGCGCGCGGCCGGCGCCGCTCGCGGCCCAGCGCCGCGACGCCCACGGCCACCGACAGCGCTCCGCCCCCCGCCAGCAGTGCGGTGGGAAGGGTCTGCAGGCCGAAGACCGTGGCGCCCAGCACGGCGACGGCGATCACGCTCGCGCCCCAGCCGGCGAGGGGGAGGACGCCGCTCTTCACGCTCGCGCCTCCTGCGGTTGCGCCTCGGCGTGCCCGTGCCCCGGCTCGCCGCCCTCGCCCGGCGAGTCGGCGGCGCCGTGGTGCAGATCCCAGACCGGCGCGAAGGACCGGATCGGCGGCAGGGCGGCGAAGTTGCGCAGCGCGGGCGGCGAGCTGGCCACCCACTCCAGTGAGGTCCCGGTGCCCCAGGCGTCGGCGTCGGCGGTGCGCGGTGCGAGCGACGCACGCGCCACGGCGACCAGGAAGACGAGCGTCCCGAGGGCCAGCAGGAACGCCCCGACGGTCGAGAGCGCGTTGAGCGCTTCCCAACCCGTCGACCGCGGGTAGTCCGGCAGCCGCCGGGCCATGCCCTCCTGCCCGAGGATGGCCTGGGGGACGAAGGTGAGGTTCACCCCGATGGCGTACAGCCAGAAGTGGAGCTTGCCGAGGCCCTCGGACAGGAAGCGCCCGGTGAGCTTCGGCCACCAGAGGTACAGCCCGGCGAACAGGCCGAACAGGCTGCCGCCGAAGAGCGTGTAGTGGAAGTGCGAGACCACGACGTAGGAGTCCTGGAACTGGAGGTCCAGCGCAGGTGAGGCGACGGCGATCCCGCTGAGGCCGCCGATGAGGAACTCGACGAGGAAGCCGAAGACGAAGAGCATCGAGGTGGTGAAGCGCACCGCGCCCTTCCACATGGTCCCGATCGTGTCGAAGTACTCGATCCCCGCGGGGACCAGCAGGGCGGTGGAGGTCAGCGCGAAGAGCTTGTCGGGGACGCCCCCCGTGGTGAACATGTGGTGCCCCCAGGCGCTCATCGACAGCGCGGTGAAGGCCAGCAGCGCGAGCACGAAGGCGTGGTAGCCGAAGAAGCGCCGGCCGGAGAACACCGACGCGGCCTCGGCGACCATCCCCAGGAACGGGAAGAACATGACGTAGACGGCCGGGTGCCCGTAGAACCAGAAGAGGTTCTGGTACTGGATCGGGTCGAGGATCTGCGCGCCGTGGCGCTCGAGCTCGAGCAGGCCGAAGGCGACCAGCAGCGACGGGAAGGAGAACACCGCGAGCATCGACGTCACCAACGCGGTCCAGGTGAACACGGGTAGGCGCAGCATCGTCATCCCGGGCGCCCGGCGGCGCAGGATCGTCGCCAGGACGCACGCGGCCAGCAGGATGGAGCCGAGGGTGGCCAGCATCGCGCCGCACACCCACAGGTCCATCCCGTTGCCAGGCGTGGTCGGCGACCGCGAGAGCGGGTCGTAGGCGTACCACCCTGCGCGGCCCGGCCCCTCGCGGGTCAGCCAGCCCGCCCACATCGTCACCCCGCCGAGGGGGATGAGCCACGAGCCGGCCAGCGCCCACCGCGCGCCGCTGAGCTGCGAGGCCCCGATCTGCAGCGGGACCAGGTACACGCACGCCGCGAACGCGACGGGGATCATGACCAGGAAGATCATCGTCGAGCCGTGCATGGTGAACAGCTCGATGTAGCCCATCCGCGAGACGACCTGCAGCCCCGGCTCGGCGAGCTCGGTGCGCAGGAGGAGCGCGAGCACGCCGCCCGCGAGGAAGAAGAACCCGGCGGTCAGGCCCACCCGGATGCCGATCGCCTTGTGGTCGGCGGCGGCCAGCCCGCGGTTCATCGCGTGCCCACCTGGTCCTGGCGGCCCTGCAGCCAGGCGCGGAAGGCCGCGGGAGCGAGCACCCGGACGCCGAAGCGCATCTGGTCGTGGAACTCCCCGCAGAACTCCGAGCAGCGCGCGGTGCTGTAGTCCAGACGCGGGGGAAAGCGGAGGTCGAAGACGTTGTCGCGCCCCGGGTAGGCGTCGTACTTGTACCGCAGCGCCGGGATCCAGAAGGCGTGAGCGACATCCTGAGCGGTCAGCCGCAGGCGCACGGTCTGGTCGGCCGGCACGACGAGCTGCGCGAAGCGCTCGCGGCCGTCGCCTACCTGCGCCACCCCGCCGGGGTAGGTGAAGCGCCAGTTCCAGCGGGAGGCGACCACGCCGATCGTCACGACGGGCCGGCCGGTCACAGCGGCGGCCGAGGCGCGTTCGTTGTACGGGTCGATGTCGGCCATCGCCTCGTAGGTCTGCCACAGCAGGAGCGCCGCGACGACCGCCAGTCCGGCGGCGTAGGCGGCCTCGAGGCGCGGGCTCGACTCGCGCTGGGAGGGCTCGCGGCCCGGCCGGGCGCGGAAGCGGACGGCCACGACCACCAGGGCCGCGCAGACCACGACGAACACCGCGACGGCGACGGGACCGTAGATGTCCGCGAGGCGGCCGAAGACGTCGCGGCTGCTCATCGGCCCACGCGGTTGCGGACCGAGCGCAGGGCGGCGCGGGCGGCGATCGTCCCGGGTGCGCCGTGGACGCCGCCCGCCGGGTGGGCCGACGCCGAGGCCAGGTAGAGGCCGCTGATCGGCGTGCCCGGCCGCCCGAGCTGCGCGGGCACGGGGCGGAAGATCGCGAGTTGATGCAGGCTGGCGCTGCCGCCGTTGAGCGCGCCGCCGACCAGGTTGCCGTCCTCGTCGTGGAGGTCGTGCGGGCCGGTCACCCGGCGCCGGCGCACCAGGTCGGCGAAGCCCGGGGCGGCGTGCTCGAGCTGGGCCGCCATGCGGTCGGCGAAGGCCTCGTTCTCCCGGGTGTCCCAGCGGCCGGTCAACTCGCCGCCCGCGTCGCCCTTGATGTGCTGGGGGACGTGCGCGTAGGCCCAGGCGGTTTCGCGGCCCGCGGGCTGGCGCGTGGCGTCGGTGACCGAGTACTGGCCCATGACCAGGAACGGCCGGTCGGGGATCTGCCCCATCGACAGCTGCCCCATCGTCCGCGTGAGGTCGTCGATCCCGTCGGTGACGTGGATCGTGCCCGCCCGTCGCAGCTCGCGGGCGGTCCACGGGATCGGCCCGTCGAGAGTCCAGTCGACCTTGACGGTGCCCGAGTCCCACTCGAAGCGCGAGAGGTCGTTGAGCAGGCGTCGCGGCAGCTCGCTCGGGTCGAGCAGATGCTCATAAAGGGTCGGGGCGTCGACGTCGGCGATCACCGCCCGGCGCGCGCGCAGCTCCTCGCCGCCGGCCAGGCGCACGCCGCGGGCCCGGCCGCCGCGGACGAGCACGCGCTCCACCCGGGCTCCGCAGCGCAGCGAGCCGCCCCGGGCGGCCAGGCGGCGCGCGAGGGCGTCGGAGAGCCGACTCGATCCGCCCTCGGGCACCGGGAATCCGTGGCGCTGGCCCAGCCCGCACATGATCCACCCGAAGGCGCCGCTGCCCACCGCCTCCGGGGCCAAATCGGCGTGGAGCGCCGTTCCCGCGAGCAGGTCGGCGGCGGCCTTGCCGTTGAAGTGCTCCTGGGCCAGGCGGCGGACGGGAAGGGCGAGCTCGCGCGCGAGGCGCACGAGATCCCGGGGGTCGACCGCACTCGCGAGCCGTGCTGCGCCGAGCACGGGCGGAAACGGGGTGAAGAACGCCTTGGCGAACCCGGGCTCCAGCCGGTCCCAGCGCTCCATCAGGCGCTTCCACGCGTCCCCGTCGCCCGGGGCGTCGGCGTCGAGCCCGGCTGCCGTCTCCTCGACGTCCGGGGACAGGACGGCGGCGGTGCCGTCCGTCCGGGCGTGCCCGAGGACCAGCGGCGCACGACGCCAGCGCAGGCCGTGGTCCTGCAGGTCGAACGCGTTCAGCGACGGGGAGATCGTGGCGAACGGGTAGAACGAGGAGAAGCGGTCGTGGACGAACCCCGGCTCGACGACCTCGCCCGAGCGGACCGCGCCTCCGGGCTCGTCCTCGGCCTCGCACAGCACGACGTCCCAGCCTGCGTCCGCGAGCACGTTGGCGGCCACCAGGCCGTTGGGCCCAGCCCCGATCACCACCGCGTCGGCGTCGCTTGCCACGAACGGCTCTCTATCCCGTCCAGGAAGCGGCGAACCGCGCCGGATCGTCATCGCGGCGGTCGTGTCCGTAAACGGACCCCGGGCTGGCGTGCCCGATCAGCCTCAGGTACAGACAGGGCCGATGAAGCGTCCGGCCCTCCTGCGTCAGCTCACCGGGGACCGCCTCGGCCTGGCGGCGGGGGCGCAGTCCGGCCGCTCGGCCTCCCTGGAGCCGCGCACGAAGACCGCCGACAAGGTCGCCAAGTCGATCTGCCCGTTCTGCGCGGTCGGCTGCGGCCAGGACATCTACGTCAAGGACGAGAAGGTCGTCCACATCGAGGGCGACAAGGACTCCCCGATCTCCCGTGGCCGCCTGTGCCCACGCGGCTCGTCGTCGCTCAGCCTGGTCACCTCGCCGTCGCGCACCACCAAGGTGCGCTACCGGCGCCCCGGCGGCGCCGACTGGGAGGACCTCGACCTCGACACCGCGATGGACATGATCGCCGACCGCATCCTCGAGACCCGCGCGCGCACCTGGGAGGAGCAGACCGAGGACGGCTCGCCCCTGAACCGCACGCTTGGCTTCGCCTCCCTGGGCGGCGCCACGCTGGACAACGAGGAGAACTACCTCATCAAGAAGGGGTTCTGCGCGCTCGGCGCGGTCTCCATCGAGAACCAGGCCCGAATATGACACTCGAGCACGGTCCCCGGTCTGGGGACCTCGTCGGGCGCGGCGGCGCCACCACGTTCCAGCAGGACCTCGCCAACGCCGACTGCATCCTCATCGAGGGCTCGAACATGGCCGAGTGCCATCCCGTCGGGTTCCAGTGGGTGATGGAGGCACGCAGCCGGGGCGCGAAGATCATCCACGTCGATCCGCGCTTCACGCGGACCAGCGCGGTGGCCGACCTGCACGTGCCGCTGCGCACGGGCACGGACATCGCCTGGCTCGGTGGGCTGATCAACCACGTCCTGCAGGGCGGCCACGAGTTCCGCGAGTACGTCGTGAAGTACACGAACGCCGCGACGGTCCTCTCGGAGGACTTCCGGGACACCGAGGACCTCGACGGCGTCTTCTCCGGCCTGGACGGCTCGACCTACGACCCCTCGAGCTGGAGCTACGACGGCATGGACCCGCCCGCCTCGGCGGGCAAGCGCGAGCAGGCCTCCAAGGTCTCGAGCGGCGAGGCCTCCCACGGGGCGCACGGGGCCGGCCTGGAGCACGGCTCCCCGCCGCACGTCGACGAGACGCTCGAGCACCCGCGCTGCGTCTTCCAGGTCCTCAAGCGGCACTTCGAGCGCTACACGCCCGAGATGGTCCAGCGCGTCTGCGGAGTGCCCGAGGCGCAGTTCCGCGAGGTGGCCGACGCGCTCGTGGCCAACTCGGGCCGTGAGCGCACGACCGCGTTCGTCTACTCCGTCGGCTGGACGCACCGCACGACCGGCGTGCAGTACATCCGCGCCGCGTCGATCCTGCAGCTGCTGCTGGGCAACATGGGCCGCCCGGGCGGCGGGATCCTCGCCCTGCGCGGCCACGCGTCGATCCAGGGCTCGACGGACATCCCGACGCTCTACAACATCCTCCCGGGCTACCTGCCGATGGCCCACGCCGGTAACGACGACACGCTCGCGGACTGGATCGAGAACAACACCTCGCCCGGCGGCTACTGGGGGCACTTCGACAAGTACGGCGTCTCGCTGCTGAAGGCGTGGTGGGGTGAGCACGCCACCCCGGAGAACGACTTCTGCTTCGGCCACCTGCCGCGGCTGACGGGCGACCACTCGATCTACTCGGCGATCGTCGGCATGCGCAAGGGCGAGGTCGAGGGCCTGCTCGTGATGGGCGAGAACCCCGCGGTCGGCTCCGCGAACGCCAAGCTGCACCGGATGGCGATGGCCAGCGCCAAGTGGCTCGTGGTCCGTGACATGTAGATGATCGAGTCGGCGACCTTCTGGAAGGACGGGCCGGAGATCCAGACGGGCGAGCTGCGCACCGAGGACATCCAGACCGAGATCTTCTACCTCCCGGCGGCGACGCACACCGAGAAGGACGGCAGCTTCACCAACACGCAGCGCCTGCTGCAGTTCCACCACAAGGCCGTCGAGCCGCCCGAGGACTGCCGCAGCGAGCTGTGGTTCATGTTCCACCTGATCCGGCGGATGCGCGAGAAGCTCTCGGCGTCCTCCGAGCCGCGCGACCGCGCGCTGCTCGAGCTCACCTGGGACTACCCGACCCTGGGCGAGCACGCCGAGCCCGACGCCCAGGCCATCCTGCGGGAGATCTCGGGCTTCGAGGTCGGCGGCGAGACCGTTCCGGGCTACACCGCCCTCGAGGCGGACGGCTCGACGGCGTGCGGCTGCTGGATCTACTCGGGCTGCTACGCCGACGAGACCAACCAGACGGCCCGCCGCAAGCCCGGCTCGGAGCAGACCTGGGTGGCGCCCGAGTGGGGCTGGGCCTGGCCGATGAACCGCCGCATCATCTACAACCGCGCCTCCGCCGACCCCGAGGGCAAGCCGTGGTCGGAGCGCAAGAAGTACGTGTGGTGGGACGCCGAGGAGTCCAAGTGGACCGGGCTCGACGTCCCCGACTTCAAGGTCGACAAGGCGCCGGGGTACGTGCCGCCGGACGGTGCGAAGGCCGAGGACGCGCTGCGCGGCGACGAGCCGTTCATCATGCAGCCCGACGGCAAGGGCTGGCTCTACGCGCCGACGGGCCTCACCGACGGGCCGCTGCCCACCCACTACGAGCCCTACGAGTCGCCGTCCTCCAACGCGCTCTACGGCGCGCAGCGCGCGAGCCCAGTCGTGGAGACGATCGATCGCGACGACAACCGCTACAACCCGGTCCCGGTCCCGGGCCAGCCGGGCGGCGACGTGTACCCCTACGCCGTGTCCACCTACCGGATCGCCGAGCACCACACCGCGGGCGGGATGTCGCGGTTCACGCCCTACCTCGCCGAGCTCGCGCCCGACCCGTTCGTGGAGGTCTCGCCCGAGCTCGCGGCCGAGCGTGGGCTGGTGCACAACGACTGGGCGACGATCGTGACCGAGCGCACCGCCATCGAGGCGCGGGTGATGATCACCGACCGGATGGTCCCGCTGACCGTCGACGGGCGCCGCGTCCACCAGCTCGGACTGCCCTACCACTGGGGCGTCAACGGCCTGGCCACGGGCGACTCGGCCAACGACCTGCTCCCTATCGTCATGGACTCCAACGTGCACATCTCCGAGTTCAAGAGCGCGACCTGCGACGTGCAGCCCGGCCGCCGGCCGCGCGGCCCCGCGCTGCTGGCCTACGTCGACGCCTACCGCCGGAGGGCCGGGCGGTGAGCGCCGAGCTCGAGGTCCGCACCTACGGCGGCAAGGAGCACAAGCGCGTCGGCTTCTTCACCGACACGAGCCTGTTGCATCGGCTGCAAGGCCTGCGAGGTCGCCTGCAAGGAGTGGAACGGCGTGCCGGAGGACGGGCTGCGGCACACGGGCATGTCGATGGACAACACCGTCGGCCTGGGGGCGGACACGTGGCGCCACGTCGCCTTCGTCGAGCAGCGCCGCGCCGTCGACATCCAGGACGGGCTCGAGGGCTCGCTGGTGCAGCACGCGGCGCGCGCGCAGCTGGCCGACGAGCTCGGCGAGATGCGCTGGCTGATGTCCTCCGACGTGTGCAAGCACTGCACAAGCGCGGCGTGCTTGGAGGTCTGCCCGACCGGCTCGCTCTTCCGTACGGAGTTCGGCACCGTGGTGGTGCAGGAGGACATCTGCAACGGCTGCGGCTACTGCGTGCCGGCCTGCCCGTTCGGCGTCCTGGACCGCCGCGAGGAGGACGGCCGCGTCTGGAAGTGCACCCTCTGCTACGACCGGCTGCGCGACGACCAGGAGCCTGCCTGCGCCCAGGCGTGCCTTACCCACTCGATCCAGTTCGGCGAGCTCGACGACCTCCGCGAGGTCGCCGCGGAGCGCCTCGAGGTCCTGCAGGTCGCGGGCGAGGACGGCGCGCATCTCTACCTTGACGACGGCCAGGACAACGGCGTCGGCGGCGCGGGCGCCTTCTTCCTGCTGCTCGACGAGCCCGAGTTCTACGGCCTGCCGCCCGACCCCGTCGACACCGTCCGCGACCTGCCGCAGACCTGGCGGGCGACCTTCGCCGCTGCGGGTGCGCTGCTCGTCGGCGTCGTCGCGCTCGGCGTGGGCGGCCGGAGGTGAGCCCCCGCGATCCCGCCGCGGTCTCCCAGGGTCAGGCGACGCGCTCGGGGGTCGCGCCGCGCGAGCGCGCGGGAGGCGAGCGCAAGATGGTCCCGCCCGGTGAGCCGCGCTCCTACTACGGCGAGCCGGTCATCGCCGAGCCCGTGTGGAGCCCGGAGATCGGCTGGTACTTCTTCGTGGGCGGCTTGACGGGCGCGTCGGCGCCGCTGGCACTGACGGCCAGCCTGCGCGGCAACCACGTCCTCGCGCGCCGGGCGGCCGCCACCAGCGTCGCCGGCGTCGGCGTCAGCTCCGTCCTGCTGATCAAGGACCTCGGCCGGCCCGCGCGCTTCTTCAACATGCTGCGCGTCTTCAAGGTCACCTCCCCGATGAGCGTGGGCTCCTGGGTGCTCAGCCTCTTCGGCGCGACCACGACCCTGGGAGCGACGCACGAGCTGCTCGGCGTGCTCCCCCGCGCCGGACGGGCCGGCCAGGTCGGCGCCGCCCCGCTCGGTCCGCTCCTGTCGACCTACACCGCGACGCTGATCGCGACCACCGCCGTCCCGGTCTGGGCCGAGGCCCGCCGCGAGCTGCCGTTCGTGTTCGCCGCGGGCTCGCTGGCGACCGCGGGGGCGCTGGCCTGCGTGCTGACGCCGGCGGCCGACGCGGGCGCCGCCCGCCGGATGACTGTGGTCGGCGCGGCCGCGGAGCTCCTCGCCGTCGAGGCGATGAGCCGTCGCCTGGGTTGGCTCGGGGAGCCGTTGCACGAGGGCCGGCCAGGCACGATGAGCCGTGCGGCCAAGGCCCTGACGGCGGCGGGCGGCGTCGCCGTGGCCGCGGGGGGTCGCCGACGCGGCGTCGCGGTTTGCGCGGGAGCCGACGCGGTGCTAGTCGGCGGCCTGCTCGAGCGCTTCGCGATCTTCCGCGCCGGCACCGCGTCGGCGCGCGACCCCAAGTACACCGTTCGCCCGCAGCGCGAGCGCGCTGACGCGCGGTCGGCTTCAACTGCGCGCTAGCGAGCTGACGGCCGCCGGTCACCGCTCGAAGCCTGATGTTGCTCACCCTGGCTCATCATCAGCGGCAGCGAGCTCGCGCCGCAGGTCGGGACCGAGCTCGACGTGGACGAAGAGGTCCGCGAGGCTCCCTCGTTCGAGCGGTGCGCCTGCGGCTTCGAGCTGCTCGATCAAAGCGCCGAAATCCTCGGGAGCGATGCTGCTCAGCTGCCGCTCGACATCGGGCGGGGCGGCACGCTCGATCCAGACGCCGTGACGGACGCGCTGGACTCGCACGCTCCGCTGCCGCCTGGCCGGCCGCGCTTCCACGAACGTCGTCATCGCCACGACGAGCAGATCGCCGCGGTCCGCCCCGTGCACGAGGTGGCTGAACTGCGCGTCATCGCGTGCGTGCTCGTTGGCCTCGGCGACCGCCGGGGCAGGATTCTCGAGCTCTGCTGCCACCGCTAGGCGCAGGACCGTGGTCATGGACAGAGGCTCCCGGACTGGTCGGCTTCCGGGGCGACGAAGGTCCACGGACGGACACCACAGGCGACTCGCAGTCCGTCCGATGACGTCTGCGGTCGAGCCGCGCGCCGCGCAGGGAACCGTTGCGAAATGCTCACGAATCCACAGCACGCCGTCGATGGCCGCCGACCCGAGCCGGCCGGTTCACTCCGGTGACCGGACGCCACGCGGAGTTGGCCGGACATCCCAGGGCATGGGCCCGGGGGGCGTGGGGCGTCCTCCTGCTGAGCGCCCCTAGGACTCTCATCGGACCCTTGGGCGGGGACGGCCGGGCGCGCGTCGGGGCGCGCGTGCTGGGCGCACGCCAGCTCCTCGAGCTGGTCCTGATCGTGCGTCGGGGTCGGCCGTCAGCGAGGAGGCTGGGCTCCGCGGTCGACTGGATCCACGCGGCGACGATGCTCACCCTCGCGGTGACGCACCGCCGCGATCGCCGGACCACCATGGCCAGCGCCGTCGTCGCGACGCTCTTCGCCCTCGACGGCAGTCGCACCGGGCGGCGACCGACCTGAGCGTCGAGAGCAGTAGGGCCACGGCGCGCTTCGCGCGCGCTGCGCCGGCACGTCAGCGGGCCGCAGGCCCCGCACTGCCGCCGGCGCGGTAGCGAGCGACTGCGTCGCGCCGCAGCTCGAGCCCGAGCCCCGGTCGCTCCGGGTCCGGCCGCAACTGCCCGGCGACGGGCTGGAGCGTCCCCTCGAAGAGCATCCCCTCCACGCGCACGTGGTCGTGGAAGTACTCCAGGTGGGCCAACCGGCGCACCGCGCAGCAGGCGTGCGCGTGGATGGAGGGGGCGCAGTGCGCGGAGAACGTCACCTCGTGGGCCGCCGCCACGGTCGCCGCCTGCAGCAGCCCCGTGATGCCGCCGCAACGGGTGGCGTCGGCCTGCTGGACGTCGACGGCGCCGGCGGCGAGCATCCGCTGGAAGTAGGGCAGGTCGTAGCCGTACTCGCCCGCGGCGATCGCCATGCCCGGCGGGGCGTCGTCGCGGACCCTGCGCAGCCCGGCGAGGTCGTCGGAGGAGACGGGCTCCTCGAAGTAGCTCACGCCCGCCTCGGCGTAACGCGCCGCCCAGCGGCGGGCCTCGAACGGCTCGTAGGCGCCGTTGGCGTCGACGAAGAGCGCGACGTCGTCGCCGATCGCCGCGCGGGCCACCTCGACGCGGCGCATGTCGCCATCGGGTTCGCGGCCGACCTTCATCTTCACGCTGCGCAGCCCGGCGTCGGCCCAGCCTCCGAGCTGCTCGGCCAGGTGGCTGTCGGAGTAGGAGCAAAAGCCGCCGGACCCGTAGACGGGAACGGCGTCGCGGTAGCGGCCGAGCAGTCGGCTCAACGGCAGCTCGCAGGTCCGCGCGGCGAGGTCCCAGAGGGCCACGTCGACGGCGCTGAGCGCCATGGCGGCGATCCCGACCTCGCCGTCGTTGCGGATCGCGGCGCGCATCGCCGCCCAGGCCGCCGGGACGTCAAGCGCGTCCAGCCCGGCCACCGCGCCGGCGAGCTTCTCGTGCACGTAGCCCCCGACCGCCGCAGCGCCGTAGGAGTACCCCAGGCCCGTGTGCTCGCCGGCGTGGGCCTGCACGATGACGATCGTCGTCGCGTCCCAACTCAGCGTGCCGTCCGACTCCGGCGCATCGGTCGGCACGGTGCAGACCGTGACCTCGAGCCCTTCGATCGGTGCGGCGCGGCGTGCCATGGTCCGAAAGTAGTCCGGGCGCGACAGGCGCGCGGGAGGCGAGGTCCGTGCGTGGACCGCGCCGACGGGTCGGGCGGCGGCGCCGGGAAGGCTCTGCCCATGCCACGTTCATCCATCGTCGTCGTCACCGGGGCCTCCGCCGGGGTGGGTCGCGCCATCGCGGTGGCGTTCGGCGCCAGGGGCGCGAGCGTCGCGCTGCTGGCGCGCGGACGCGCCGGCCTCGAGGGCGCGGCTCGCGAGGTCCGCCAGGCCGGAGGCCAGGCGCTCGTCCTGCCGACCGACGTGTCCGATCCGGACGCCGTGGAGGCGGCGGCCGACGAGGTGGAGCGGACGTGGGGACCGATCGACGTCTGGGTGAACGTCGCGATGACCGCCGTCCTGGGGACGGTCGCCGACACCTCCGCAGCGGAGTTCCGCCGCGTCACCGAGGTCACCTACCTCGGCTCGGTCCACGGGACCCAGACGGCGTTGCGGCGGATGCTGCCCCGCGACCACGGCTCCATCGTGCAGGTCGGCTCCGCGCTCGGTCGTCGGGGCATCCCGCTGCAGGCGACGTACTGCGGAGCCAAGCACGCGATCCAGGGCTTTGTCGAGTCCCTGCGCACCGAGCTCCTGCATCGGGGCTCGAAGGTGCAGCTGACGATCGTCCAACTGCCGGGGCTGAACACCACCCAGTTCAGCTGGGTCCGTCTCCATGTCCCCTGCCAGCCCCAGCCCGTCCCGCCGATCTACCAGCCCGAGGTCGCGGCGCGCGCGATCGTGTGGGCCGCGACCCACCGTCGGCGGGAGATCTGGGTCGGGCTCCCGACGGTCTGGACGATCCTCGGCAACCGCGTCGGCCCGTGGGCCGCCGATCGGTACCTCGCGCGCACGGGCTTCGGCTCCCAGCAGACCGCGGAGCCCGCCCGCGGCGACCGGCAGGACTACCTGTTCGCGCCGCTGGACGAGGCGACCGACCACGGGACTCACGGGAGCTTCGACGACCAGGCGCACGAGCGCAGCGCCCAGCTGTGGCTCAGCCTGCATCGCCGCACCGTCCTCGGGCTGGCGGCAGCCGCCGGCGCCGGTGTCGCGGCGGCGGCACGCCGGTGAGCGAAGCGGGGCAGCGACCCATCGGCGCGTACGCGGCGCTCGGGGACGGCCGCTCGGCGGCGCTCGTCGCCCTCGACGGCAGCGTCGAGTGGTGGTGCACGCCGGAGTTCAGCTCCCCCAGCGTCCTCGCCGCGATGCTCGACGGCCAGCATGGGGGCGCGTTCACGCTCGCGCCCGTCGGCGACGGCGTCGCCACGCGCTCGTATGTCCCTGGGACCAACGTGCTGCGCACGGAGGTCCGGTCGTCCGGCGGTGTCCTGCAGACGACCGATGCCCTTGTCACCCACCCTCCCGAGGGGTGTGCGCAGGTCCTCGTACGTCGCCTGAAGGCCACGGCCGGGACCGTGTGCGTGCGTTGGCGCTTCTCGCCCAGGCCCGGCTACGGCCAGCCGCCGGAGGTCGTCACCGATGACGACGGCCACCCGGTTCTCGGCGGCGGTGACGTGGCGATGCGCGTGTGCTCGTGGTCGGCGGGGGATGTCGGCACGGACGCTCAGGGCGTCGGCGGCGAGGTGGAGCTGCGCGCCGGAGATCAGGCACTCGTCGCGGTGGTCATCGGCGCCGACGGCCGGGAGTGGCCGCCGGTCCCCTCCCGTGACGTGCTCGAGCACTGCCTCGACGCGACCTGCGCGCACGGTCGCCGTTGGCTCTCGCAAGCCTCCTACGACGGCCCGTGGCAGTCGGCGGTGGAGCGCAGCGCGCTGGTGCTCGAGCTGATGGTGCAGCGGTCCAACGGTGCGATGGTGGCCGCGCCCACCACCTCGTTGCCCGAGCAGCCCGGGGGCGAGCTGAACTGGGACTACCGCTACGCCTGGCTGCGCGACGCCTCGCTCTCGACCGACGCCCTGGTGCGCCTGGGGCGCGACGACATCGCCGCGGAGCTGTTCGCCTTCCTGGTGAACGCCAGCGAGGCGTCCGGTCCGACCCTCCAGCCCATGTACGCGATGGACGGCAGCGCCGAGCTGCCCGAGGGCGAGCTGCCGCTCGCCGGCTGGCGGGGTTCGCGGCCCGTCCGCGTCGGCAACGCCGCCGCCGACCAGCGCCAGCTCGGCAGCTACGGCGACCTGCTGCAGACCGCCTGGCTGCTGCACCGCGCCGGGCACGTGCTGCAGCGACCGCAGGCTGCGCGCCTGAGCACGCTGCTCGATCACCTGTGCTCGGCCTGGCGGCACCCGGACGCCGGGATCTGGGAGAGCCGCGGTGACCCGCAGCAGTACACCCACTCCAAGATCATGTGCTGGGTTGCCTTCGACCGGGGGATGCGCCTGGCCCGGGCGGGGCAGCTGCCGCGCGGGTCGGCGTGGCGCTGGGCCGAGCAGGGCCATGCCGCTCGCAGCTTCGTCGAGGAGCGGTGCTGGTCGCCGGAGCGGCAGGCCTACACGGCGGCGGCCGGCGAGTCGGACCTCGATGCCGCGGTGCTGCTCGGGCTGTCGCTCGGGTTCGCCCCGGGCGACGACCCACGCGTGGTGGCCACGCTCGACGCCATCCGCGCCGAGCTCACCGTCGGCGCTTTCACGTACCGCAAGACCGGCAGCCAGGGGACAGAGGGCGCCTTCCTTGCCTGCTCGTTCTGGATGGCGGAGGCCCTGCACCGCGCGGGGCGCCACGACGCCGCCCGGGCGATGATGGACGACCTGGTCGCCGCCGCCAACGACGTCGGGCTGCTCAGCGAGGAGATCGACCCCGCCGACGGGCAGCTGCTCGGAAACTTCCCGCAGGCGCTGACCCACCTCAGCCTCGTCAACGCCGCGCTGACGCTCGGCGGCGACCGCGACGACGCCGCCGACCACGGGCCGACCTGACGTCAGGCGGCCGCGGCGCGCGCCGAGCGGGTCGCTTCCACGCGCCCGCTGCCGAGGCGCTCGGCCAGGCGGGACGACAGCGCCATGATCGTCAGCGCCGGGTTGGCCGCGCCCTGGGTGGGCAGCGTGCTCCCGTCGGCGACGAAGAGGTTGGCCAGCCCCCAGGCGCGGTGGTCGGCGTCGACGACGCTCTCCTCCGGGCGCGTGCCCATCCGGCAACCGCCCACGAGGTGGGCGTAGCGTTCGATGGAGAGCGTGTCCTGCGCCTCCGCCGCCTCCCAGATCGTCTCGAGCGTCTGCTGGGCGCAGGCGATGTTGTCGCGGTCGTTCTGGCACTGGCTGTAGTCGAGGCGCGCGACCGGCATGCCGTGGGCGTCGTGCTCGTCGGCCAGCGTCACGCGGTTGCGCGCCTGGGGCAGCAGTTCGGCGAGGATCCCGAGGGTCGTCCAGTGGTTGTAGTCGCGCATGTATTCGCGCAGCCCGTGGCCCCAGTGTCCGTCAGCGAGGACGTGCTCGGCCCAGGCGATCGGCAGCGGGCCGACGGTCTGGATGGAGAACCCGCGCGCGAAGCCGCGGTCCGGATCGGTCTCGTAGAACTGCTCGGAGCAGATCTCCGGCGGCGGTGCCTTGTACTGGCGCAGCGGCTCGGGGAAGCGCCCGGCCACCTGCGGCGCACCCTGGACCATCACGTAGCGCCCGACCTGGTCGTGCGCGTTGGCCAGCCCGGCCGGCCAGTGGCGGCTGCTCGAGTTCAGCAGCAGCCTGGGCGTCTCGATCGCGTAGCCGCAGACGGCCACGGCGGCGGCGCGCTGCGTGCGCAGCCGCCCGTCGGGGCCCTGGTAGGTCACTCCCGTGCAGCGCCTGCCGCTCGCGTCGACCTCCACGCGCACGGCGTGGCTGTCGGCGCGAACCTCCACGCCGTGGGCGATCGCGTCGGGGAGGTGGGTGACGAACGGGGAGGCCTTGGCGTTGACCTTGCAGGCCTGCAGACAGAAGCCCCGGTAGATGCAGTGGGGCCGGTTGCCGAACGTGCCGTTGGGGATTCCGACCGGCCCGACGCGCATCTCGATCCCCGCCGCGTGCGCGCCCCGCCGCGCCTGATCTGCGGCCGCCGAGACGGGATGAGCGGCGTGCGGGTAGGTGTGCGGATCGCCCCACGGCCAGTCCTGCCCGGCCACGGGCAGCTCGGCCTCGACGCGCTCGTAGTGCTCCTTGAGGTCGCCGTAGGAGATCGGCCAGTCGGCGCCCACGCCGTCGCGGGTGCGTGTCTCGAAGTCCGACGGGTGGAAGCGGGGCGTGTAGCCGGCGTAGTGGATCATCGAGCCGCCGACGCCGTGGCCCGAGTTGTTCTTCCCGAGCTCGACCGGGTCCTCGCCGCCGATGACCCGCGGCGCCGTCCAGTAGATCTTGTGCTGGCCGGCCTCGTCGGAGACCCAGTCGCGGTCGGGGTCCCAGAAGGGGCCCGATTCGAGCACGACGATCCGCCACCCGCGGCGAGCCAGGCGCTGGGCGAGCACCGAGCCGCCCGCGCCCGCGCCGACGATGCACAGGTCGACCTCGTCGTCGTCGGCGTGGAGCCGCATCCCAGCACGCCCGGGGATCCCGCGGCGGTGGACGTCGAGCAGGAACGCGGAGTCGTTGTCCCGCGGCGGTCGGCTGCCCTTCACTGCAGCCCTCGCGACGGGACGTCGGCGACGGGGTCGACCGTGAAGGCCTCGTGCCCCTCGGTGGGCTCGGCACCCTTGGCGCCCGCGCCCAGCCGCATGTAGCCCCGCGGGTACGCGGGGCCGCCGAACCCGATCTCGTTCCACGCCCACGGGTGGGAGTAGAACTCGCTCAGGGCGCCGCGCATCACCACCGACCAGGCCCGCGAGACGTCGAGCTGGTCCCAGGCCTCGCCGTCCAGCTCGCCCTCGGAGAAGCGCTGCACGAGGCGCTGCTGCGCGGCGTCGGACGCCTCGGCGAAGTCCGTGCCCTCTGCCAGCCGGGCGCTGGCGTCCAGCCCGGCGGCGACGCAGCGCCAGGTCTCGGGGTCCTCGGGCATGTCGGCGTAGCGGAAGCCGTCGAGCTTGCCCAGGTGGAGCTTCTGGTCGACCATGGCCAGGACCGGGATGCGCGGCTCGGCGTCCTGGGCGAGGACCACGTCGAGGAACGCGCCGAGGCAGGCCGCCTCAGCGGCGGTGAAGAACTGCTGCGCAGGCGGCGGGCCGGCCCGTCGGAGGATGAGCTCGCGCGTGACCTCATCCCAGTGCCCGGCGTTGAGCAGCACGTCGTAGTCGGGGTACCGGCCGTGCATCTGCGGCGTCTTGCCGCTGCGCTGGCGGGGCAGGCCGCGTGGATCGGCCGGCCGGCCGTCGGCGCGGTTGTGGGGCAGGTGGCCGCCTTGGGCGAAGTGCTCGGCCACGTCAGTCCTCCCGCCGTGCGAGCGCCGCGGCGACACCGATGCCGCCGACCATCGCCAGAGCGCCGGGAGCAAGCGCCGGCGGCCCCGTCACGAGGTTGTAGGAGGCCTCGCGCAGGCCGCCGGGCTTGCGCGCTGCGCCTCGCAGGTGGAAGAAGACGCCGGCCAGCCCGTCGAGCAGGTAGAAGGTCGACAGCGCGGGCAGGACAGTGGTGGCCGCGCGCTCAGAGACGACCCCCGCCACGCCCGCCGCCGACAACGCCGGAGAGAGCGCGACCGGCGTCCACATCCACTTGTTGCCGAAGGAGCCGGAGTAGTGGTTGACGTAGATCTCGATGCCCAGTGGCAGCGCCGACGCCGCGGTGGCGGCGGACAGCAGCTTCTGCGCGCGGCCGTGACGGAAGTCGCGGACGACGCGGTTCAGGCGTGAGGACCTCATCGCGTCAGGAACTCCGCGAGCTTGCCCTTGGCGGACTCGACGATGATCTCCTTGGCGGCCGGGTCGCCGTGCAGCAGCGCCTGGGAGATCCCCTTGGCCTGCTCGAAGCGGATGTGCGGCGGCAGGGGCGGGACCTCGGGATCGGTGATGACCTCCAGCACGGCGGGCCGGCCGGCCGACAGCGCCTCGTCCCAGCCGGCGCCCACGTCCTCGGGGCGGTCGACCCGGACCCCGTGCAGCCCGATCAGGCGGGCGTAGTCGGCGAACGGGAAGTCCGGCAGGATCTGCGAGGCGTCGAGCTTCGGGTCTCCGGACATCACGCGCTGCTCCCAGGTCACCTGGTTTAAGTCGTTGTTGTGGAGAACGCAGACCACGAGCTGCTGATTGCTCCACTCCTCGTGGTACTTGGCGATGTCGATCAGCGCGTTGATGCCGATCATCTGCATCGCGCCGTCGCCGATCGCCGCGATCACCGGGCGGTCGGGGAACGCGAACTTCGCCGCCAGCGCGTAGGGGACCGCCGGGCACATCGTCGCGAGAGTGCCCGACAGCGCCGCCTTCATGCCGGCGCGCATGCGCAGGTGCCGCGCCCACCAGTTCGTCGCCGAGCCGGAGTCGGAGGTGAGGATCGCCCGGTCGGGCAGGCGCTTGCTCATCTCGTGGAAGACGAGCTGCGGGTTGATCGGGTCGGCCGATTGGCTTGCCCGGTCATCGAGGATGCGCCACCAGCGCTCGACGTCGCGCTCGATACCCTCGCGCCAGCTGCGGTCGGCCTTCGGCGTCAGCAACGGCAGCAGGGCCTGCAGCGTCGCGGCGGCATCGCCCGTGAGGTCCACCTCGGTCGGGTAGCGCATCCCCAGGTTGCGGCCGTCGATGTCGATCTGCACCCCGCGCGCCTGCCCCGGCTTGGGCAGCCACTCGGAGTACGGGAAGCAGGTGCCGACCATGAGCAGCGTGTCGCAGTCCTCCATCATCGAGTTGGAGGGCTTGGTCCCCAGCAGTCCGATGCTGCCGGTGACCCAGGGCAGGTCGTCGGGCAGCGCCGCGCGGCCGTTGAGCGCCTTCGCCACCCCCGCGCCGAGCGCATCGGCCACCGCGATGACCTCCTGCTCGGCGCCGATTGCTCCCTGGCCGATCAGCATGGCCACCTTGCTGCCTGCGTTCAGCGCGTCGGCCGCGCGGTGCAGGTCGGCCTCCTGGGGCAGCACGCGGGGGACAGAGAACCCGGGCGAGGTGAAGACCGACCCGTGGGCGCGTGGCGGCTCCTCGTACGGCGACTCCTGTACGTCGTTGGGCACGATCACGCAGGTCACCGACCGCGTCGCCGAGGCGATCCGCATCGCGCGGTCGACGAGCTGGCGTGCCTGCGAGGGCACCATGCAGACCTGCACGTACTCGTGGGCGACGTCCTTGTACAGCGTGGTGAGGTCGATCTCCTGCTGGTAGTCGGCGCCGAGCGAGCTGCGTGCCTGCTGGCCAATGATCGCCACGACGGGCTGGTGGTCGAGCTTGGCGTCGTAGAGGCCGTTGAGCAGGTGCACCGCCCCGGGCCCCGAGGTCGCCATGCAGACCCCGACCTCCCCGGTGAACTTCGCGTGGGCGCACGCGGCGAACGACGCGATCTCCTCATGGCGGGTCTGGACAAACCGAACGCGGTCGCCGACCTCGTGGAAGGCCCCGAGGAGGCCGTTGATCCCGTCGCCGGGGTACCCGTAGACCCGCCGCACGCCCCACGTGTGCAGGCGCTCGAGCATGAACTGGGCGACGGTGGGCTTGGACATGACGAGGGTGTACCGGAGGTTCGCGGCAGTGCCTTCGTCGGAGGTCCGTCGAAGGACATGGTCGCGCGGTAGGGTCGCGGGATGAAGCGCGTCGTGCCGCTGCTCGAGCTCGACCCTGATCTGGGCGAGGGGCTCGATGAGCGGCTGGTCGACGCGGCTCACAAGCACCTCGTGGTGCGCCTGGAGCGCATCGGCGAGGGGACTTGGGCGCTGCCTGCAGACCTGTTCGGGACCCAGGGAGGCGTCGGCTTGCTCGTCGTCGACGGCCTGGCGCTGCGGCGTGTAGGGCTGGCGCATCGCGCTGCCGCCGAGCTGCTCGGACCAGGGGACATCCTGCGGCCCTGGCAGGACGACGGCCAGCACGAGGCCTACCCGTTCGACGCGAGCTGGCGCGTCATCAAGGCCCTCGACGTAGCGGTCCTCGACGCGGCGTTCGCTGCGCGCCTGGCGCACTTCCCGACGATCGTCGGCGCCCTCGTCGGCCGCGCACTGCTGCGCTCGCGCCGCGGCATCGGCCACATGGTCACCGCGCAGCTGACCTCGGTCGATCAGCGACTGCTGGTCTCGCTGTGGCACCTGGCCGACCGCTGGGGTCGTGTCCGGCTTGACGGGATCCTCTTGCCCCTACCTCTCACCCACGAGGCGCTCGGACTGCTCGTGGGCGCTCGGCGTCCATCGGTCACCGCTGCGCTCGGCCGGCTCACCCATCGCAAAGTCGTGGTTTCCCAGCCCGGCGGCGGTTGGCTGCTGTGCGGCGACGCACCCGACGAGCTCGCGCCCCGGCCGCGACACCATCGCTCCGACGACGCGTCCTGACCGCCGGAGGCCTCCCCGCTGAGCCTGACCGAGGCGCCTGGAGTGATGAGCACCAAGCGCCGCGCCCTCCACACAAACCGCTGTGTGCCGAGATCTCGGGCGGGCTACTGCTCGCCCTCGGCGAAGGCCGCGTCCACCACGGCTCGGGCGGTGGCGCCGTACGGGGGCGTAAAGGCCTCGATCAGATCGCCTTCACCGCGCACGAAGACGCCGCGCGGGTTGGAGAACTCGCGGAAGCCCTCGATGCCGTGGTGGCGACCCGAGCCGCTCTGCCCGACGCCGCCGAACGGCAGCGAGGGCAGCGCGCCGTGGACCGCGGCGGCGTTCACGCAGGCCCCGCCGGACGTGGTGCGCCGCAGCACGTCGGCGGCCACGTCCTCGTCCTTGGAGAAGACGTAGAGCGCGAGCGGGCGCTCGCCCGCGTTGACGTGGCCGATGGCGTCGTCGAGCGCGTCGTAGGCCTTGACCGGGAGGATCGGGCCGAAGATCTCCTCCTGCATGAGGGCGACGTCGTCGGGCGGGTCGAGCACGAGGGACATCGGCAGCTGGCGCCTGTCCGGGTCGGTCGCGCCGGCCTCCTCGAGGGGCCGGACGTCGCAGCCGCGGGACCGCGCGTCCTCGAGCAGGTGCTCGATCCGCTCGAGGTGGCGCGGGGTGATGATGCCGGTGTTGTCGTCCGAGGCGAGCAGGCCGGGCATGTTCTCGCGGACGTGCTCGGCGGCGATGCGCGCGAAGTCGTCCATCCGCTCGCGGGGAACCAGGCAGTAGTCGACCGAGATGCACATCTGCCCGTTCTTGAGCGCCTTGGTTCCGGGCACCTGCTTGACCGACTCAGCGTCGATGGAGTCATCGGTGAGGATGGCCGGGCACTTGCCGCCGAGCTCGAGGGTCACCGGCACGAGCTGCTCGGCGGCCGTCATCGCGATCTTCCGGCCGACCTCGGGGCTGCCCGTGTAGAGCAGGTGATCCCAGCGCACGCGGGTGAACGCCTGCGCCAGCTCGAGGCCGCCGACCGCGACGTCCACGCGGTCTGAGTCGAAGGTGGCGCGGACCATGTCTCGCAGCAGCTCCGAGCAGGCGGGTGAGTGCTCTGACGGCTTGAGCACCACGCGGTTGCCCGCGGCCAGCATCTCCACGAGCGGGCCGACGGAGAGGTCGAAGGGGAAGTTCCACGGGCTGATGTTGCCCACGACGCCCTTGGGCTGCAGCTGCACGAACGCCTGCCCGCTGCCGAACAGCCCGGGATCGGCGTAGCGGGGCTCGGGAGCCATCCAGTCCTCGAGCTGCTCGGCGACGTAGGCGGCGCGCCCGGCCACGCCGAGCACCTCGATGAGGTCGGTGGCCAGCGGGGGGTGCACGCCGAAGTCGGCGCTCATCGCCTCCTCGATGCGGGTCCGGTTCGCCACCACCATCCCCGCCAGCGCCCCGAGCAGCTCCCTGCGCTGCTCGAGCGACGGGAACGGGTCGGCCAGGAACGCAGCGCGCTGCCGCTCGACGATCTGGTGCAGCTCCTCGATCGCGCCGTCGTCGGTGTCCGCCGTGTGGCCGTGCTCGATGGTCGACATGCGCTTGCTCCCCTGGCTCGATGGCGTCGCCCGGACACTACGCCGAGCGGTAAAGCGTCGTCGCCGGATCGGCCCCGCGGCCGGCTTGACCGGCCGCCAGGACGATCGGGCGTAGGCCCCTGCTCAGGCGGCGCGCAGCGAGCGGCTGGCCGCCTCGAGCGTCACGAGCTCGTCGAGCATCGCCGTGAGGCCCTGCTCGACCGGCGGGGTGGGCTCGAGCTCGTCGCCCTGAACGGACTGGGCGACGAACGGGATCGGCACCGCGCCCGCCGAGAGCATGCCGATGGCCAGCAGCACCGGCACGAGCGCCTGCGCGGCGCGAAGACCGCCGGAGACGCCTCCGTAGGAGACGCACCCGGCCGGCTTGCGGCGCCACTCGTTGTGGAGGTAGTCGATCGCGTTCTTCAACGGTGCCGTGTAGCCGTAGTTGTACTCCGGCATGACGAACACGACCGCGTCGGCGGCGGCCACCGTCCTGCTCCACGCCTTGGTGTGCTCGTGCTCGTAGCGCGCGAGCCGCGGGTGGTTGGGCTCGTCCATCATCGGGAGCTCCAGCTCGGCCAGATCGGCGACCGCGACGTCGCAGGCGCCGTGTTCGCGTGCGCGACGCTCGACCCAGCGCCCGACGGGCAGGCCGACTCGGCCGGGGCGGGTGGAGGCGATGACGATGAGCAGCTGGGTCATTGGGGGTGGGCCTTTTTTTCAGTTGGGTGTCGGGGGCGCGATCGCGGCGAGGTGGAACTCGACGATCGGCTCGACCAGGTCGGTGAGCCGCCCGATCTGCCCCGTGCGGATCGCGCGGGTGACGAGCTCGTCGGTGCCGCCGACCAGGCCGACGATCGCCAGCGAGGAGAGCGCCGGGCGCGCGGGGTGCTCGCGCCGGGCCTGCTCCGCCACGGCCACGATGCGCCGTGCGTGGCGGTCGACGACGCGGTCGCGCTGCTCGAGCAGGCGCGGTCCGGCGGCTCGCAGCTCGACCATGAAGCTGATGGCGTAGGCGGGCGCCGACTCAAAGCCCTCGAGGTAGGCGACGACGCCCGCGCGGTGCCGGGCGCGCCAGTCGCCGACGGGCGCTACTTCCACAGCGGCGGCGATCAGGTCGAGCAGCTGCTCGCTGGCCGCGACGTGCGCCGCTTGGAAGGCGTCCTCCTTGTCGACGAACACGCCGTAGAACGCGCCGCGCGACACACGCGCGCGCCGGATGACGCCTTGCACGCTGGAGGCCTTGTAGCCCCGCTCGGCGACCTCCTCGGTGACGGCCTGCATGATCCGGCCGCGCTGGGAGGCGGCGACCTCGGCGTGGGAGAGCGCTGACAGCCCGCGGGGGAGCAGGGTGCGCTCGGGAAGCAACGTCAGCTCGTCGCTCGCGGACATGCGCGGCAGTCTAGGAACGCAGCAGCCGCCGGGTTGCAGCAAAGAGACCAGATCTGTATTTTTGCGTGCCATGACATCGTCACAAACGCACGCGAAGGTCGTCATCGTCGGTGGAGGGTTCTCCGGGATCGGCATGGCTGCCCGCCTCAAGGAGTCGGGCATCGACGACCTCATCGTGCTCGAGCGCGCCGACGACGTCGGCGGGGCTTGGCAGGCCAACACCTATCCCGGCTGCACCTGCGACGTCCCCTCGCACCTCTACTCCTTCTCCTTCGCGCCCAACCCGGAGTGGTCGTCGACCTACGCGCCGCAGGCCGAGATCCAGGAGTACCTGCGCACGTGCGCCGACACGCTCGACGTGCGCCGCCACCTGCGCCTCGGCGTTGCGCTGGAGCGTGCCGACTGGCGCGAGGACGAGCAGCACTGGGAGCTCGCCACCTCCGACGGAACCCTCACGGCCGACGTCGTGGTGAGCGCCATGGGCCCGCTGACCGAGCCCAAGCTCCCCGACGTCCCCGGGCTGGAGGGCTTCGAGGGCGCGGTGATGCACTCGGCGCGCTGGGATCACGACCTCGACCTGCGCGGCAAGCGCGTCGCGTCGATCGGGACCGGAGCCTCGGCGATCCAGTACGTGCCGGAGATCGTCGACGACGTCGACCACCTGTTCGTCTTCCAGCGGACCGCGCCGTGGGTGATGCCGCACGGCAAGCGCCCGATCAGCGACGCGGAGCGCAAGCTCTACCGCCGCGTCCCGGCCGCACAGCGGCTCGTCCGCGGGGCCGTCTACGTCGGCCGCGAGCTGCTCGTGCTCGGCTTCGCCAAGCAGCCGCGCGTGATGGGGCAGATCGCCCGCCTCGCGCGCGCCCACCGCGACAAGCAGGTCCCAGATCCGAAGCTGCGCGAAGCTGTCACCCCGAACTACAGCCTGGGCTGCAAGCGCATGATGCCCTCCAACCGCTGGTACCCCGCGCTGGCCAAGCCCAACGTCGAGCTCGTCACCTCCGCCCTGCGGGAGATCCGCCCGCGCTCCGTGGTCGACGCGGCCGGCGTGGAGCGCGAAGTCGACGCGATCATCTTCGGTACCGGCTTCAAGGTCACCGAGATGCCCGCGGCCGAGCACGTGCACGGCCGCGACGGCGTGCTGCTCGGCGCGCTCTGGAACGGCGGGCCGCGCGCCTACCTCGGCACCGCGATCCCGGGCTTCCCGAACTTCTTCATGCTCCTCGGCCCGAACACCGGGCTCGGGCACAGCTCGATGGTCTACATGATCGAGTCGCAGCTCGAGCACGTGCGGGCGGCCATCGCGGCCAAGGACGCCGCGGGCGCGGCGACGATCGAGGTCCGGGCCGCGGCGCACGACGCGTTCAACGCAGACGTCGACGCGCGGATGCGCGGGACGGTGTGGGACATCGGCGGCTGCTCGAGCTTCTACATCGACGAGACGGGGCGCAACGCCACGCTGTGGCCCGACTGGACCTGGCGCTTCCGCCGCCTGGCGACGCAGTTCGATCCCGACGCGTATGCGATGGAGCGGACACCGGCTGCGGTGGCGGCATGAAGGCGGTCGTCTGCTCCGACGCAGCTCTGAATGTCGTCGACCGGCCGACGCCGGTCCCCGCCCGCGGCCAGCTGCTGATCGACGTGCTGCGCTGCGGGATCTGCGGCTCCGACCTCCACGCGCGCAACCACTGCGACGAGCTGGCAGGGGTGCTGCAGGAGATCGGCTACGACGACTTCATGCGCTCCGACCAGGAGGTCGTCTTCGGTCACGAGCTCTGCGGGGTCGTGGCCGAGCACGGACCCAAGACGCGCAAGCGCACGCCGGCGGGGACCACGGTGGTGGCCCTGCCGCTGCTGCGGCGCGGGAGCGGGGTGCATGCGCTCGGGCTGTCGACCGAGGCGCCTGGCGCCTACGCCGAGCAGGTGGTGGTCGAGCAGTCGATGACCCTCCCGGTGCCCAACGGGCTCGGGCCGGACGTGGCGGTGCTCACCGAGCCGATGGCCGTCGGCTGGCACGCCGTGCAGCGTGGCGAGGTCGCCAAGGGCACCGTGGCGATCGTCATCGGCTGCGGGCCGGTCGGCCTGTCGATCATCTGCCTGCTCAAGGCGCGTGGTGTGCGCACCGTCATCGCCAGCGACCTGTCGCCCGGCCGCCGTGCGCTGGCCCGCGCGTGCGGCGCCGACGTGGTCGTCGACCCCGTGCAGGAGTCGCCCTACGCCTCGGCCGCCGAGCACGGCCATCTCACCACCCTCCCCGGGGCGATCGACCTCGCCGTCGGCGCGGTGGAGAAGCTCGGGCGCTTGCCCGTCCCGTGGTGGCACGTCTGGCGCGCCCTCGACAAGGTCGGCGCGACTACTCCCAAGGCGCCCGTCGTCTTCGAGTGCGTCGGCGTGCCGGGGATGATCGAGGGCATCGTCAGCGGGGCGCCGCTGTTCTCGCGCGTCGTCGTGGTGGGCGTCTGCATGGGCGACGATCGCCTGCGGCCGTCGATGGCCGTCAACAAGGAGATCGACCTGCGCTTCGTCGTCGGCTACACGCCGCTCGAGTTCCGCGACACCCTGCAGATGCTGGCCGAGGGCGACGTCGACGCCTCCGGGCTGGTGACGGGCGTCGTGGGCCTGGCCGGGGTCGAGCGCGCCTTCGACGAGCTCGGCGACCCGGAGATCCACGCCAAGGTCCTCATCGATCCCAAGAGCGCGGCGGAGGCGCCGGTGGCGGTTGGCTGAGCCGGTCGGTGCGGTGCGCGCGTTCTTCGTGGAGCTGCAGGGCGCTCATCACCAGCGGGAAGTGGCTGAACGCCTGCGGGAAGTTGCCGAGCTGGCGCCCGTGGACGGGGTCCCACTCCTCGCTGAGCAGCCCGACGTCGTTGCGCAGCGACAGCAGACGCTCGAACAGCGCAACAGCGTCATCCCGGCGCCCGCCGCCGTAGAGCGCGTCGACCAGCCAGAACGAGCACGCGAGGAAGACGCCCTCGCCGGCGGGCAGCCCGTCGTCGCTGCTCTCGGTCCGGTAGCGCAGCACCAGCCCGTCCTGGGTCAGCTCGTGCTCGATCGCACGCACGGTGCCGAGGATCCGCGGGTCGTCGTAGGGCAGGAACCCGACGCGCGGCAGGACAAGCAGGCTGGCGTCGAGTCCCGTGGCGCCGTAGGACTGCACGAAGGTCTCGCGCCCCGCGTCGTAGCCGTGCTCGAGCACGTCCCGGCGGATGGTCTCGCGCAGCGCCGCCCAGCGGTCGGCCGGCCCGGGCAGGTGAGAGCGGCGGACGCCTTCGACCATGCGGTCGGCGGCCACCCAGGCCATGACCTTGGAGTGGGTGAAGTGCCGGCGCGGGCCGCGCATCTCCCACAACCCGTTGTCGGGCTGGTCCCAGGCGCCCTCGAGGTGCTCCATGAGCGCGACCTGCAGATCCCAGGAGTCGTCGGTGCCGCTCTGCAACGACGATCGGGTCAGCGCCAGCCCGTCGAGCACCTCGCCCCAGACGTCGAGCTGCAGCTGGTCGGCGGCAGCGTTGCCCGTACGCACCGGCGTGGAGTGCTCATAGCCCGAGAGCCACGGCAGCTCGGCCTCGGGCAGGCGGCGGGCGCCGTCCACGGCGTACATGATCTGCAGCTTGGACGGGTCGCCGGCGATGGCGCGCAGGAGCCACTCGCGCCACGCGGCCGCCTCGCCGGTGTAGCCGGCCGCCAGCAGGCTCTGCAGCGTGAGCGTCGCGTCGCGCAGCCAGCAGTACCGGTAGTCCCAGTTGCGCGGGCCGCCGGGCTGCTCGGGCAGCGAGGTGGTCGCCGCGGCGACGATGCCGCCCGTCGGCGCGTACGTCAGCGCCTTGAGCGTGATCAGCGAGCGCTGCACCGCGTCGCGGTAGCGGCCGGCCACCTTGCTGCGCGCAGACCACTCCTGCCAGTAGGCCTCGGTGTCGGCCAGGGCACGTTCGGGCTCGAGCGGCTCTGGGCGCGGCTCGTGGCTCGCCTGCCAGGTCAGGACGAACGGCACCCGCTCGCCCGCGCGGACCGTGAACTCGCTCAAGGTGCTCAAGCCCTCACCGCGCGTGGGCGCAGGTGTCCGCAGGTGCACGGCATCGGGCCCAGCGATCGCGGTCAGGCCACGCTCGTCGCGGCGCACCCAGGGGACTACGTGGCCGTAGTCGAAGCGCAGCCTCAGGTCGCCGCGCATCGTCACGGCGCCGCTCACGCCCTCGACGATGCGCACGACGTCGGCTGCCTCGCCCCGCGGCGGCATCAAGTCGATCACGCGGACGGTGCCCGCAGGAGTCACCCACTCCGTCTCGAGGACCAGCGTCGCGGGGCGGTAGCGCCTGTGAGAGCAGACGCCGCCCGCGGCCGGGGCGAGCTGCCAGCGCCCGGCGTCCGGCGTGTCGAGCAGGGCGGCGAAGCACGCGGGGGAGTCGAAGCGGGGCAGGCAGAGCCAGTCGATCGCCCCCGCGGTGCTCACCAGAGCAGCCGTGTGGAGGTCGCCGATCACCGCGTAGTCCTCGATGCGCGCCATGCGCGAATGGTGGCAGCGGGCAGCGTCGGGGTAGGGCCAGCCGCATGCTGCTCGAAGGCAAGACCCTCGTCGTGACCGGTGGCAACAGCGGGATCGGGGCGGCGATCGCCACCGCCGCAGCCGCGCAGGGCGCCAACGTCGTCATCGACTACATCGCCCATCCCGAGGAGACCGAGGCGCTGATCGCGAGGATCGAGGCGCTCGGCGGGAAGGCCGTCGGCGTGCTGGCCGACGTCAGCAAGGCGGCGGACCTCCACAAGATGGTCAAGACCGCCGTGGACACCTACGGCCGCCTCGACGCGCTGGTCAACAACGCCGGCATCGAGACGCGCCAGTCGATCCTCGACACCACCGAGGAGGACTACGAGCGGGTGATGGACATCAACTTGAAGAGCGCCTTCTTCGGCACGCAGTTCGCAGCCAAGCAGTTCATCGCCCAAGGCGACGGCGGAATCGTCATCACCATCTCCTCGGTGCACGAGGACTGGCCGATGCCCGGCAACGTCGCGTACTGCGTCTCCAAGGGCGGCGCCCGCATGCTGACGCGGACGGCCGGCGTGGAGCTCGGGCCTCACGGCATCCGCGTCGTCAACGTCTGCCCGGGCGCCGTCGCCACCCCGATCAACCAATCGACCCTGGACGACCCGGCCAAGCTCAAGCGCCTTCAGGACGCCATCCCGCTCGGGCGCCTGGCCGCCCCCGACGACATCGCCGACGTCGTCGTCTTCCTCGCGTCGGGCCAGAACGACTACATGACCGCGACGTCCGTCTTCATCGATGGCGGCATCATGCAGGGCAGCGTGGGGCTCTAGGAGCTCAGGCGTCGAACGTCGCTCGCAGCGCCTCCACCGCGGTGAACTCGGGCTCCCATCCCAGCTCGGCCTTCGCCTTGCGGATGTCCATGATCGCCGGGTGGCTGAGCGCTTCGACCCATTCGGCCGCGGGCGGCACGAAGGCGGGCGTCGGCATCGCGGCGAGGGCTCGGGCAGCGCTTTGCACGAGGCCGCCCGGGATCGGAATCGGTCGCACGCCGCACTCGCGCGCGACCTCCACGAGCGTGAGCACGTCGTCTGCGGCGATGTTGTAGGCGCCGGGCGGTCCCGCGGCCACCACGCACTGCCGGAGCGCCTGGCCCACGTCGGCCTCGTGGATGAGCTGGACCGGCAATGCCGGTACGGCGGCGGGAATCGGGAAGGGGAGCGCTCCGAGGCGGTCTGCGAGGATGCGCCCGAGCGGCGCCAGGGGCCCGGGCAGGAGCTCCTTGCCCCCGACGAAGTTCGGGCCGAGCACGACGGGCGGGCGCAGGAGGTACATCGCGAGCTCGGGGTGGGCGGCCGACTCCTCGGCGAGCAGCCCCTCGAGCTCGGCTTTCTCCTGCGCGTAGAAGAGGCGGGCGGCCGGACGGGTCGGCCACGTCTCGGCCATCGGCACCGGGTTGTCCTCGTGGAAGCCGTAGGCCGCGACGCTCGAGGCGTATACGAAGCGCGCCGCGCCGGCGGCGGCCGCGGCGCGGAACACGTTCAGGGTGCCGTCGACGTTGATCGCGCGGGTGCTCTGGCGGTCGGAGGTGCCGGTGATCATGAAGGCGAGGTGCACGACGACGTCCGCGTCTTCGAACGCGGCCTCCAGCGCTGCCTGATCGCGGACGTCGCCCTGGCGGTACTCCATCTTCGTCCAGCCCTTCTCGGCCGGGTCGAAGGGGCGGCGGGCGATCCCGATGATCCGCTCGACGCGGTCGTCGGCCTGCAGCAACGGGATCAGCCCGTGCCCGAAGGTGCCGGTCGGGCCGGTGACGGCGACGGTGAGCTTGCGGGGACGCTTCTGCTTCTTGGGTGCGGGCACGCACCTTGCACTCCCCGCGGCGCCGGCCGCCGACACCACCGAGGCGAACTGGGAGCAGGACGACAGCGGTGACGGCGCGGGTCCGGGTTTCCTGCGGCGAGCGAGCTCACGGCCAGCCACACTCACACGGTGCGCACGCAAACTTCTTGCGGAGAGGCCGAACTCGACGACGCGTGCTGGCGCTTCGGCCTGCTCGCGGCGCTGCTGGCGCTCGCGCTCGTGCTCCACCAGCTCTGGTGGGACGGCTTCGAGGTCGCCTCGCTGCACTTCGTGGTGGTCCTCGCCGCCTTCGCGGTGCTCCTGCGACCGACCTCGGTGCCGCGGTTCCTCGGGCTGCTCGCCGTCGAGGTCGTGGCTGTCGCGCGCGACATGCCGGGCGCCAGCAGCCACACCGTCCTGATCGGGGTCTGCGGAGCCACGGTGCTCGCCTACGCGGGGTGGACGGCGCTGTCGACCCGTCGGCTGCCGACCGCCGGCGAGCTGCTCGAGCGCATTGCGCCCTTCCTGCGGATGGGGCTGCTCGTGCTGTACGCAGCCGCGGCGCTCGCGAAGATGAACGGCGGGTTCTTCGATGCGGCGGTCAGCTGCGGGGCGGCGCTGGCGCCCCGCGTCGCGTGGTTCGACCCGGGGCTGCTCGACCGCGCGTGGCTCGCTCCGCTTGCGATCTACGGGACGGTGCTCGTGGAAGTCGCGCTTCCGGTGCTGCTTGGCGTGCGGCGGACGCGGGTGGCCGGGCTCGCGCTCGGGACGGCGTTCCACCTCGTCCTCGCGCTTGCGGGCAACGTCCCGTTCTCCTCGCTCGTGCTGGCGCTCTACGTCGCGTTCCTTCCCGCGGGGGTGGTGAGCCGCGCCCGCGCCGTCCTGCTCGCACGCGGACCGGCGTGGCTCGGCGTGCCGGCCCGCGGCCTGGTCCGAGGCGCCGCCTTCGCCGCGCTCGTCGGCGGCTGGCTGGCCGGGGCGGCCGGCGCCGAGGCCGACCCCGCGAGGGCGCAGGAGCTGATCGGGAGCGCGACCCGCCTGGTCGTCGTCGGGGTCGTCCTTGCCGCTGCGGTCCTCGCCGTCGCCGTGCGGCGGACGCGTGCCTGGCCTGCGGCCCCGTCACCGCGGCTTGGACATCCGATCTTCGCCGTCGGCATCGCCGTGCTCGTGGCCAACGCGCTGACGCCCTACGTCGGGTGGAAGACCGAGAGCTCCTTCACGATGTACTCGAACCTCCAGACGGAGGCGGACGATTGGAATCACGCGTTCATCCCGAAGGCCGTGCGCGTATTCGGGCAGCAGGACGAGCTCGTGACCGTCACCGCGTCCGACGATCCGCTGCTCCTGCGGCGCACGAGCCACGGCACCCGGATGGTGCGCTTCGAGCTCGAGCGCTACCTGCGCGGCCACCCGGGCGTGCACGCCACCGTCGCGCCCGGAGTCGCCGTCGACGCCGGCGGCCCGCCGCTCAGCGCGCTGGTCGACCGGGTCGCCAAGTTCCGCGACGTCCGCGCAACCGGACGGCGGGGCTGCTGATCGCCTCGCGCCCGGATCTGCGGGGGGCTGATCGCCTCGCGCGCACCGGCGTAGGCTCGGCGCCATGACCGAGGACCTCACCCAGATCGCCTACGAGCTCGAGGGCGCCGTCGCGACCATCACGCTCGACCGCCCCGCCGCGCTCAACGCTTCACCGAGACGATGGGGCGCGAGCTGATCGCGGCCTTCGACCGCGCGGACGCCGACCCCGCCGTCCGCGCGATCGTCGTCACCGGCCGCGGCCGCGCGTTCTGCGCGGGCGCGGACCTCTCGGGCGCGGGCGGCGAGACCTTCGCCGGGGGCGGGGAGGGGCGCCGCGACGGCGGCGGCCTCGTGACCCTGCGGATGTTCGCCTCGACCAAGCCCATCATCGGGGCGATCAACGGACCGGCCGTCGGCGTCGGGGCCACGATGACGCTGCCGATGGACATCCGCCTGGCCGCCGACACCGCGCGCATCGGCTTCGTCTTCGCCCGCCGCGGCATCACGCCCGAGGCAGCGTCGAGCTGGTTCCTGCCGCGGATCGTGGGGATCTCCCGCGCGCTGGAGTGGACGATGACGGGCCGGATCATGCCCGCCGCCGAGGCGCTCGAGGGCGGCCTGCTGCGCAGCGTCCACCCCGCCGACGAGCTGCTCGGCGCGGCGCGCGCGCTCGCAGAGGAGATCGCCGAGCACGCCGCGCCCGTCTCCGTCGCGCTGACGCGGCAGATGCTCTGGCGGATGCTCGGCGCCGACGACCCGATGGAGGCTCACGTCGTGGACTCGAAGGCGATCGCCTCGCGCGGCGCGTCGGCCGACGCGGTCGAGGGCGTCACCTCGTTCCTCGAGAAGCGCCCGGCGCACTTCCCCCTGCGCGTCCCGGACGACTTGCCGGACTTCTACCCCTGGTGGGAGGAGCGGCCCTTCCGCTGAGGCGCCGCTGCTCAGCTCGAAGCGAGCAGCCACACCGCGGCGGCGACCGTGCCGGTGCTCATCGCGGTGAACGAGAGGACGGTGATCACGCGGTACCAGGTGAGCTTCGCGCTGTCGGGCCGGAAGGCCAGGGGGAGGAAGAGCGTCGGATTGACCAGCGCGCCGACGACCAGCAGGGCCTGCCACAGGCGCGGCAGCCCCGGGGCCGCGAGGCCGAGGGCGATGAGGATCACGCCCATGACGATGTAGTCGATGTGCGCCTGGCGCAAGCGCGGGATCGCCTTCACGCCCGCGAGCCGCAGCACGTCCGGCCGCTCGATCGACAGCGCGATGACCCAGCCCGACAGCGCTCCGAAGGCAAGCTCTGAAGCCCCGACCTGCGTCACCCAGCTGACGGCCTGGCTCACGGCCTCGACCCTAGTACGTGCGCTCGCCAGCCCTTGCCCGGCCGCTTGACATCGTGTCAGCGGCAACTAGTGTCGGGCGACGGGAGGAGATCGTCCGGCTCGCCGGGCAGGAGGAGAACCGCATGACGGTGATGACGACGATGCTGCGCCGGCACGGAGCGACGATGGCCGAGCGCCACGGCCGGACGACGGCGGCGCACTTCGGCTCGCCTGCGTCGGAGGCGGCGGTCTGCCGCAGCGGGGTCGGCATGGCGGAGCGCTCGGATCGGGCGACGCTCGAGCTCCGCGGTGAGCCCAAGTCCGTCGACGAGGCGCTCGGAGCGCTGGCGCAGCTCGGCGACGCGGCGTGGTGGGTGCGCCGCACGCCGCAGCGCGCGATCATCCGCTGCGAGGGGAAGGCCGTCGACGGCTGCATCTCGACGATGCTGCGCGCCGAGGACGTCACCGTCGTGGACGTCAGCTCAGAGCACGCGGCCGTCGACCTCGTCGGCCCGTGCGCCGAGGAGGTGCTGCAGGCGCACCTCGACCAGCGCGAGGCGCCCGTCGTGGTCGTAGTCCGCCGGGACGCGGCTTGCGTGGAGCTGCTCGTCCCGCGCGTTCACGGCCCGGCGCTGTGGAACGGCCTGCTCGAGGACGGCGAGCCGTTCGGCATCGCCTGCGTCGGGCTCGACGCCTTGGAGCACCTCGAGGTCTCCGACCGGCTCAGCCGGCGGCGCCACGCCGAGCCCTCCGAGCGGCACTAGCCAAGCCGCGCAGCTCCCGGCCGACCAGCGCTAGCCGCGAGCCGCGCCGCGCTAGCCACCGCGCCGCGCCCAGCTGCGCCGATTCGAGTCGCGCCGCCACCGCAGAGCGCGCCGGGTCGCTCAGGTCGTCTCGGCGATGGTGGCCGCGGCGATCGCCGCTTGGCCGAACGAGATGCCGCCGTCGTTGGGCGGAACCCGACGCGGCACGAGCACCTCCAGGCCGCGGCGCTCGAGCTCGGCAGCGGCCGCTTCGAGCAGGCGTCGGTTCTGGAACACGCCGCCTGAGAGCACGGCGGCACTCACTCCGGCGTCGCGCGCCGCGCGCTCGCAGGCCCCTGCCGTCGCGGAGGCCACTCCCGCGTGGAAGCGCGCGGCGACGATCCCGACCGGGACGCGGGCGGCGACGTCGGCGGCGACGGCCAGGACGGTCGGGCGCGCGTCGAGGGTCCAGGTCGTCTCCCCGTCGACGATCGGCAGCTCGTAGGCACCGCGCTCGGCGGAGTCGTGGGCGGCCTCGAGCGCGATCGCGGCCTGCCCCTCGTGCGTGGCGACGGGATGCAGGCCGCAGAGCGCGGCCACCGCGTCGAACAGGCGGCCCATGCTCGTGGTCGGCGGCGCCCGGAAGCCGGAGACGCACAGGCGCCGGACCGCGTCCCACTTTGCACCGTCGACGTGCCCGGCCAGCGCCGGAGGCACCTCCTCCGAGGCGCCCGCGGCGACGAGCCATGCGCAGGCCATTCGCCACGGCTCGCGCGCCGCGCGGTCGCCACCGGGCAGCGCGACGGGCAGCAGCGCGCCGACGCGCTCGAAGGCGCGCAGGTCCCCGACGAGCAGCTCGCCGCCCCACGCCGTGCCGTCCGTGCCGAGCCCGACCCCGTCGTAGATCGCGCCGACCGCACGCTGCGCCGAGCCGTGCTCGGCCAGGCAGGCGGCGAGGTGCGCGTGGTGGTGCTGGACTCCCAGCAGCTCGACGCCGTCGCGGGCCAGCGCCGCGCTCGTGGAGAGCAGGTCCGGATGCAGGTCGTGGGCGACGACCTCCGGCGTCACGTCGAAGAGCCGCTGGAAGTCCGCGATGCCCTCCTCGAAGGACCCGAGCGTCTCCACGTTGGCGAGGTCGCCGATGTGGTGGCTGACCCACGCGCGGGCACCCCTGGCCACGCAGAACGTGCTCTTCAGCTCGGCGCCCACGGCGAGGATCGGCCGTGCTGCCGGGACGGGCAGTCGCAGGGCATCGGGGACCCAGCCGCGTGAGCGACGCAGAACCATCGGCGCGCCGTGGACGACGCGGGCGACCGAGTCGTCGGTGCGGGTGTGGATCGGCCGGTCGTGGAGCAGGAAGGCGTCGGCGATCGGTGCCAGGCGCGCGCGGGCGTCCTCGTCGCGGAAGGCGATCGGCTCGTCGGAGAGATTCCCGCTCGTCAGGACGAGCGGCGCCGCGACGTCGCGCGCGAGCAGGTGGTGCAGCGGCGTGTAGGGCAGCACGACGCCCAGCTCGCGCAGCCCGGGCGCCACGGCGGCTGCGACTTCCGCGTCCTCGCGGCGGGCTGCCAGGACGATCGGGCGCGCAGCCGACTCGAGCAGCGCACTCTCTACCTCACTGAGCTCGACCAGGCTCCTCGCCGCGGCAACGTCGGCGACGAGCACGGCGAACGGCTTGTCCTCGCGGTGCTTGCGCGCGCGCAGCCGCGCGACGGCGCCCTCGTCGCCGGCCAGGCACGCGAGGTGGTAGCCGCCGAGCCCCTTGACCGCCACGATCCCGCCGCTGCGCAGAAGCGCCGCCGCGGCGGCGACCGCGTCGCCGGGCGCCTCGCCGGGCGCGCCGTCCGCGTCGCCCACCAGCCGCGCACGCGGGCCGCACGCCGGGCACGCGTTGGGCTGCGCGTGGAAGCGCCGGTCGCGTGGGTCGTCGTACTCGGCCTGGCACGCCGCGCACATCACGAAGGCCGCCATCGTCGTGCGCGGGCGGTCGTAGGGGACGCCGAGCACGATCGTGAAGCGCGGCCCGCAGTCGGTGCAGTTGGTGAACGGGTAGCGGTAGCGCCGGTCGGCCGGGTCGAGCAGCTCGGCCAGGCAGTCCGCGCACGTCGCCGCGTCGGGCGCTACGGGGGCGTTCGCGGCGCCGCCGGCGCGGCTGGGCGCGATCGTGAAGCCCGGCACGCCCGTGGCGGGCACGCCCTCGGTCAGCACGCGCTCGACCTGCGCCAGCGGCGGGGCCTGCGCGCGCAGCCGGTGCAGGAAGTCCTCGACGGCTTCCGGCGCTCCCTCGACCTCGAGAACGACGCCGCGCTCGTCGTTGCCGACCCAGCCCGCGAGCGTCAGCTCACCCGCCAAGCGGTGCACGAACGGCCGGAAGCCGACGCCCTGCACCGTCCCCTCGACCCGCGCGCGGACCCGGCGGCCCGGCTCAGACGCGGAAGACGGGGCCCAAGCGGGCGCCTCCGGCCGCACCTCAGGCCAGCTCCACCAGCTCGCGCAGCACGTGGTACGCGCTCGCCTGCGCCTCCTGCACGCGGGGGATGTGCTCCGAGCGGCTGACGACGACGTGGTCGGCCAGCTGCTCGTGGGCCACCCGCCCCCCGTCGTAGCCGACGAAGGCGAGGGTCGCCAGGCCGCGCCGCCGCGCCTCGCGCAGCGCCTCGACGACGCTGAGCGAGTTGCCGCTCGTCGACAGCGCGACCAGGACGTCTCCTGGGCGGCCGTAGGCGATCACCTGCCGCGAGAAGATCGCCTCCGTCCCGATGTCGTTGGCGATGGCGGTGAGGATCCCCGCGTCCTCGGTGAGATCGAGCGCGCGCCGCGGCGGCCCTCCGTGCACCGGCGCGCGCAGGTCGGCGACGAGGTCCATGGCGTCGGTCGCCGAGCCGCCGTTGCCCAGGGCGAGGAGCTGCCCCCCGACGTCGAAGGCCGCGCGCAGCACGGCGGCAGCCGCCTCGAGCTCGCCGGCGCCGTCGGTGAGCGTCTGGGTGCGCAGCGCGGTCACCTCGTCGGCCTTCATGCGCACGGACGCGCGCACGTCGGCGACCACGGCCTCGAGGTCGTGCTCCTGCTCGCCCAGGAAGGGGTAGAGGAAGCTCGACGCGCCCGTGTCGTGCACGGGGCGCGCCGCACGTCCCTCGAGCAGGCCGCGGTGGTCGAAGAAGACGTGCACGAGCTCCCAGAGGACGTGGTAGAGCGTCTCGACGAGCTCCTGGGCCACGGCGGGATCCTCCGTGGGCGGGAGGAACTCCCACTCCGCACCGCAGCCGCGGGTGAAGCCGAGCGTGAGGCACCCGCGCCCCCGCGCCGCGGCCATCGCCGCCTCGACGCCCGGCCCGAAGCCCACGGCGATGTCGCCCGGCTCGCAGATCACGTCGACCTGCGCGGCCGGATCGCCGCCCTCGCCGGCCAGGGCGAGCGCCGGCAGCGCCCGCTTGCCGACGATCACCGGGTGGACGAACTCCACCGCGACGTGGCGGGCGTCCGAGCGGGCGGCCGGAGTGGCGGCGAAGGCGACGAGCCGGCCGCCGGCCGCGAAGCGCTCGGCCAGCCGGTGGCAGAGCCGGGCGATCCGGTCCTCCTCCGCGGCGAAGAACTGCTCGTTGGCCTCCGCGCGCGCGGCCAGGGCCTCGGCCACCCGCGTCGCCGCCGCGGTGGCACTCAAGCCGACGCGAGCTCCCGCGCCGGCAGCGCCGCCAGCCAGTCGCGGAAGCCGTCCACGCCCTCGCCGGTCCGCGCGCTCACCCGCATGATCTGAGCGGTGGGGTTGACCTGGCGCACGTTGTGCTCGAGGCGGTCCACGTCGAAGTCGAGGTGCTCCAGCAGGTCGACCTTGTTGATCAGCACGAGCTCGCAGGCCCGGAACATCAGCGGGTACTTGAGCGGCTTGTCCTCGCCCTCGGTGACGGAACAGACCATGATCCGGGCGTCCTCGCCGATCCGGAACTCCGCGGGGCACACCAGGTTGCCGACGTTCTCGACGACCAGCAGGTCGATCTCGCCCAGCGGCAGCGAGGGGACGGCGGAGCGGACCATGTTCGCGTCGAGGTGGCACTCGCCGCCGAAGCCGCCGTCCGTGTTGAGCTGCACCACCGGGATGTGCAGCGCGGAGAGGCGGTCGGCGTCGAAGGAGCCCTGCACGTCGCCCTCGAGCACGCCGACGCGCACCCCGGAGTCGGCCAGGCCCTCGAGCGCGCGCTCCAGCAGCCGGGTCTTCCCCGCGCCCGGCGCGCTCATGAGGTTGACCACCGTCACCTCGTGGCGGTCGAAGTCGTCGCGGTTTGCGTGGGCGATCGTGTTGTTGGCGTCGAGGACGTCCTCGACGACGCGGACCTTCGTGCGGTGCATGCGCTCTCCGTCCTCACATCTTCTTGATCTTGAGGTACCGCTGCAGCTCGGGCGCCTGGCTCTTGACCGCCAGCCCGATGCCCGCCACCAGCGCCAATCCAGGAATCGCGAACTTCGTCATGACCCATCCTCCTCTGGTTGAACGTCATTGCCTGCAAGCAGATCGGCGAGCACCGACTCGACCAGGTCCACGGCCGTGTGCGTCGCCGCCTTCACGGCAGGGCTGAGCTCCACGAGCAGCTCGTCGTCGTCGTGCTCCAGAGCGACGCCCGGCTCGCAGCCGACGACCAGCACGCGCTTGGGGATCGAGCCGAGCACCTTGGCGAGCCCGAGCACGCGCACCGGGTCCATCGAGTGCGCGTCGAGCGTCCCCTCCACCTCCACCGGGTCGGGCTCGATGACGTAGAGCGTGCCGGGCTCGCCGCCGCGCGGCACCGCATCCACGAGGATCGCCGCGTCGTAGTCCTCCTGCAGCTCGTAGGCGAGGTCCATCCCGCGGATGCCGAAGTCGGCGACCTTCACGCCTGCGGGCAGCTCGCGCTGCGCCAGCAGCCGCGCCACCTCGACGCCGAAGCCGTCGTCGGCCAGAAAGACGTTGCCGATCCCGGCGATCAGGATGCTCTGCGCCGCGGGATCCGCGGGCGCGCCGAGCAGCTCGACCTCTCCGGGGGAGAAGAAGAACCGGTGCCCGGGCTGGCGTGACACGCCCATGTCGCGGCCGGGATCGTCCTCGAGGACCACTGCGAGCTGCACGACGCCCTCTAGGTCCTGCTGGATCGACTCGACGATGGCGGACTTCCCCTCCAGGGCGAGGTCGAAGACGTCGCCGGTGCCGCGGGGATGCAGCCGCACGAGGGTCCCGCGGCCGACGAGGCCACCCTTGACCTCGACCGTCCGCGGCGCGCGCCCCTCGAGGTTGCCCCAGGCCGGCGGGATGCTCGGAGGCGGCGTCATGAGCGGATCTGCAGCTCGCGCGTGGTCCGCCCGTTGAGGCGCATGAGCTCCTCGGGGCCGAGCGCCTCGGAGCGGTCGAGGATCTCCCGCACGCGCGGATCGGACGCCCGCGCCTCGGCCTTCTCCTCGTCGGTGAGCTGGAGGATGTTCAAGATCAGCATCTGGTCGATCTCCCCGCCGTCGAACAGGTCACCCGGGCTCTCCGGGGCGATCCGCGGATGGTCCTCGAGGATGATCGGCGACGAGAGCAGCGTCCGGTGGTCCCCGGGCTCGCCGACCAACACCGGCCACGTCCCCTGGTTGACGCAGGCAGCGGCCGCTTCGGCCAGCGGCAGCGGCGGGTCGGTCTGCGACACGAACGTCCCGCCGTCGCAGGCGCGCAGCGTCGTGTGCGCGGAGCAGAAGGTCCGCCGCAGCGCAGTCTCTCGGGCGCCGCCGGACCACGGCGTGGTGTTCTCGATGCGCGCGGTGATCCGGTGCAGCGTCGGTCCGAGCTGCTCGGCCGATACCGCGAGCGTCCCGTCAAGCGGCTGCCAGGAGCGCACGATCGCGCCCTCGGGGCCGAGCTCCTCGCGCTCCTGGCCGGCTTGTATGGAGATCGGCACGCGCTGGACGGTGGAGAGGTCGGAGAGCGTGAGCGCGTCGAGGGCGACCTCCCGCTCGACGGCCTCCTCCCAGGTGAGGTGGCGCTCGTCGCCGACGGTGAGCTCGTCGAGCTCGTCGCCGTCGGCGTCGACGACCTGGCGCCAGACGATGTGCAGGAAGCGCAGCCCGACGCTGATCCGCGTCTCGCTCCCGCCCTCGGTCAGGCACTGGGTCTGCATCGTCCACGGGTCGTCGCCGACCTCGCGCGCCTCGGCGTGCGCGCGCGGGTACACGCCGCCGAAGGTCCAGCGGTGGGTGTTCTTCAAGGCCGAGCGGCGGTAGGGCCACAGCACGTAGCCCTCGTAAAGCACGGCGTCGGCGATCGCCCGGATCGGGTCGACGGTGGTCACGTCTCCTCCCCGTCGAGCAGCGCGTCAACGACGGCCTCCCAGCTCGTCAGCGCGCCGCGCGCGCGGAACGCCACCAGGCGCTCGAAGGACGCGCGGTCCATCCGCAGCCACGCGCTGTGCGGGAAGTAGTGGTCCATCGTCGCGCGCCACACGCTCACGGGCAGGCGATGGGACGCATCCGCGTTCCACGAGATCCGGTTGATCTGCAGCGCGCCGGCCGCGTCCTTGTAGAAGACGGTGCCGCTGAACAGCAGCTCGAGCGGGATCTCGCCGTCGCGCAGTCCGGCGAGGTACTTCGCCGCCGCGACGTCGAAGTCGTAGGTGCACGGCACGATCAGGTCGGCCACCGTGGTCCCGTCGAAGGGCGGCACGACCATCGTGGTCTGCGTCCACAGCAGGCTGCGCAGCGTGTCCCCCCAGCGGTGGGCCTCGCCGAAGAGGTCGCCGAGCTGCTCCTGCTCGCCGGCGCTGTAGCCGCGCTGGGTCGCCGAGATCCGCAGCTGCACGTCGAGCATGACCGAGCGCACCGCGACGCCCTGGGCGTCGATGCCCAGCGAGAAGCGCAGCGACGGCGCGGCGGCGTGCGGCAGCGGCTCGCAGCCCAGCACCGTGAAGGTGAGCTCGGGCACAGCGCCCACTCCGGGCGCCGCGCCGACGGGTCCTCCGACCGCCATGAGCTAGATGTCCCTCCCGATCACGGCGGGGGGAGGTTGGGCATCCGCGGGTCGATCGGCCCGTGGAAGCCCGGGTTGACGCCCGTGGCCGACGCGTCGGTCCGCTTGCCGTCGGGCAGGTGCCCGACCTGCTTCTCGTAGTTGCCGACCGCGTTGCCCTGGTGGTTGCCCGGCGTGTGGGCCGAGGCGTCCTGGGTCGTGTCCGGCTTGCCCGTCTTGATCACCATCGTGATTCCTCCCTGGTGGGTAGGTCTTCGAAGAACCCGTCGATCGCCGCCCAGACCTCCTCGCCGCCGCCGAAGCCCCTCCAGCGGCTGCGGATCAGGCCGACGAGCTCGTAGCAGTCGTCGACGGGCACGATCCAGTGCTCGCGCATGTCGCGCGCTCGGCTCACGAGCAGCGCCTCGACGTCCGGCTCGAGCGTGTCGAGCACCGGGTTGGCGGCTTCGAGCTCCGTCCACGCCTCGAGCTCGAGCAGCGACTCCGTCGGCCCAGCCGGGCTCGGGTAGAGCGCCACGACGCGCTCGGAGGCCGTCGAGTGGAAGAAGAACGCCATGTCGACCGGGATGCGCAGGCGATCCCACTGAGCGCCGTCGAGGGCGAAGTCGTCGAGGCGCCGACGGCGGGTCGGCAGCAGCCGCAGGTGGCCGCCGCCCGAGGCCTTGGAGTCGAACAGCACCGCACACGCCCGGCAGGCGCACATGATCCGGCGGTCGTCGAGGTTGACGATGTGGCGGTGCCCCGGCGGGACGGGAGCCGCGCACATGTCGCACTGCTCGACGAGGGCGGGCGCGGGCGCGGGCTCGCGGACGGGCGCGCCCTGGGCGAGCCGCGCAAGCCGCGAGGCCACGCTCAGACCCCCACGCTCTGCACGGCGACGCGCACGAGCCCCGCCTGATCGACGAGCAGCGGGATGGGCTCGAGATGCATCTCCGGCGCGTCCACGCAGCGGCCCGCACGGACGACGTCGTAGCGATTGCCGCACCCGGGGCAGGTGAGCTCGGCGCCCACCATGCCCGCAGCGTCGAGCGATCCGTTCTCAAGCGAGCCCTCGCAGCCGGGGCACTGAGGCTGGTAGGCGTAGTTCGTCCCGTTCTCGAGGCGCAGGAAGAGCACCTGCTCGCCGGCGATCCTCTTGAGCAGGACCCCGCCCCCGGAGAGCTGGGGCAGAGCACCCGCAGGCGCCCAGGCGGCCTCTGGCGCCCCCTGGTTGACGAGCTCGATCTGCAGCAGCGGCGCGTCCGTCGCCGCAGGCGCGCTCGCACCGTCGGCCTCCGCCTCCACGCGCTCGACGTCGGGCGCCGCCTTGAGGACCGCGTCCTCGATGGCGAGCTTGAGCGTCATCGCCGACGCCGGGCAGCCCTCGCAGCTTCCGCGCATGCGCACGAGCGCCACGCCGTCGGACACGCCGATGAGCTCGACGTCGCCGCCGTGGGAGCCGAGGTACGGGCGCACGCCCTCCAGCGCGTCGCGCACCCGGTCCTCGACGCTGACCGGGTGCAGCCCGTGGAGCAGCAGCAGGTGCTCCACGAGCTCGTCGCCGGCCAGTGCAGTCGCCTGAAGCTGCCCGACGCGCTCGAGGATCCGCTCCAGCCCTGCGCCGTAGAGGTCGAGCACGGCCTGCACGGTCTCCAGCGCCGTGTCCCTCGCCCGCGGGTCGGCGAGGGACTCGAGCTCGCCCAGGAGCCCCTCGACCCGCCCGATCAGTGCGCCGTCCTCCACGCTCAGCCCCCGCCGCCGAACATCGGCGAGTGAACCTGCTTGAGCGTCTTGCCGTTGCCCAGGTACATGTGCACCCCGCACGGCAGGCACGGGTCGAAGGAGCGCACCGCGCGCATGATGTCGATGCCGCGGAAGTTCTCCTGGTCGTTCTCCTCGAAGATCGGCATCCCGGCCACCGCGTCCTCGTAGGGACCCTGCGTCCCGTAGGAGTCCGTCGGGCTGCCGTTCCACGGCGTCGGCGGGTACGGGTGGTAGTTGGCGATCTTCTTGTCCTTGATCACCAGGTGGTGCGAGAGCACGCCGCGCACCGCCTCGTGGAAGCCGCAGCCGATGGCCTCGTCGGGAACCGTGAAGTTCTCGAAGACCTTCGTGTTGCCCGAGCGGACCTCCTGGAGCCCCTGGTCGAGGAAGTGCATCGCCATCGCCGCCGCGTAGGCCGTGAAGTACACCCGGGCCCGGTTGCGCTCGATCGCGTTGGACCACTGGGGGATCTTCCACTCGAACTCGGCGTCCGGCGTGTTCGGCGTCTTGGGCAGCTGGATCTTGACGCTGTGGCCCGTGGACTGCACGTACGGCGTCTGCACCTTGTTGGCCAGCGCGGTCGCCCACAGGCGGGCGATCGGGCCGCCGCCCGTGTCGAGGGCCAGGTAGTCCCCCGTGCGCTTGTCGTACCACCGCGGGCTCATCACCCACGAGTAGTTGCCGCCCTGGAGGTCGCGCTTCTGCGGCTTGGGCAGGGTGGTCTGGTTCCACGGGTGACGCTTGTCGACCGGGTTGCCCAGCGGGTCCTTGTCGACGAACGTGGTCTCGCCGGCCCAGTCGTCGTAGTAGGAGGAGCCGAGCAGGATCCGGATCCCGAGGTTGATCTCGACCAGGTTGGTGGTCACGAGCTCGCCGTCGACGATGACGCCCGGGGTGACGAACATCTCGTTGCCCCAGTGATCCATGTTCTTGTAGTCGTAGTCGACGTGCTCCGGGTTGTTGAACGCGCCCCAGCAGGCCAGCAGGATGCGCCGGCGGCCGACCTCCTCATAGCCCGGCATCGCCTCGTAGATGAAGTCGAACACGTCGTCGTTCATCGGCACGGACTTCTTGAAGAAGTCCATGCAGCGCAGCAGCCGCACCATGTAGTCCGTGAACAACTGGGGCGTGGGCTGCGTCCCGACGCCGCCGGGGTAGATCGTGGAGGGGTGCACGTGGCGCCCCTCCATGAGGCAGATCATCTCCCGCGTCACCCGGGAGATGTGCAGCGACTCGCGGTAGAGCTCACCCGTGAACGGGTTGAAGGACCGCATGATGTCGCCGATGGTCTTGTAGCCGTGGATCTCGGCGTGGGGCGCCTCGGTCCGGTTGGCCAGCTCCATGACGCCGGGGTTCGTGTCCTGGACCATCTGCTCGCAGTAGTCCACGAAGACCAGGTTGTCCTGGAAGATCGTGTGGTCGAACATGTACTCGGCGGCCTCGCCGAGGTTGACGATCCACTCGCCCAGCGGTGGGGTCTTGACCCCGTAGGCCATGTTCTGCGCGTACTGCGAGCAGACCGCGTGGTTGTCACCGCAGATGCCGCAGATGCGGCTCGTGATGAAGTGCGCGTCGCGCGGGTCCTTGCCCTTCATGAACACGCTGTAGCCGCGGAAGATCGACGACGTGCTCTTGCACGAGACGACCTCGCGCTGCTTGAAGTCGATCTTCGTGTAGATGCCGAGGTTGCCTACGATCCGAGTGATCGGATCCCAGGACATGTCGACGATGTTGCCCGCCTCGGGCGCGATGTCCTGCCGTGTGGTGGTGGCCATGACCTAGAAGCTCCTCTCGTTGCCCCAGCGCGGGTTGTACCCCGTGGTGAGCTTGTCGTTGTTGTGACGCCACTTCGTCTCTTTGTTCATCGTCTTGTTCGTGATCCCGCGCAGCTTGCGGATGATCGGCCCGTAGGCCCCGGTCACCGCCGTGGAGACGCCGCCGCCGGGAGGCGCGTCCATGAACGGCATGAACTTGTCCGGGAAGCCGGGCATCGTGCAGCCGATGCAGATGCCGCCCACGTTGGGGCAGCCGCCGATGCCGGCCATCCAGCCGCGCTTGGGCACGTTGCAGTTGACCACCGGCCCCCAGCAGCCGATCTTGACCTGGCACTTGGGCGAGTTGTAGTCCTCGGCGAAGTCGCCCTGCTCGTAGTAGCCCGCGCGATCGCAGCCCTCGTGGACCGTCTTGCCGAAGAGCCACTGCGGCCGCAGCGCGTCGTCGAGCGGGATCATGGGCGCCAGGCCGGCCGCCTGGTAGAGCAGCCAGGTCAGCGTCTCCATGAAGTTGTCCGGCTGGACGGGGCAGCCCGGGATGTTGACGATCGGCAGGCCCGCCGCCGAGCGGAAGTCCCAGCCCAGGTAGTCGGCCAGCCCCATGCAGCCCGTCGGGTTGCCGGCCATCGCGTGGATGCCGCCGTAGGTCGCGCAGGTCCCGACCGCGATGACCGCGAAGGCCCCGGGTGCGAGGTCGTCGATCCACGTGTTGAACGTGATCGGCTCGCCCGTGACGAGGTCGTTGCCCATCGACGTCCAGTAGCCGTCCCCGTTGATGTTCTCGTTGGGGATCGAGCCCTCGACGACGAGCACGTAGGGCGCGTCGAGCGTCCCGGCCGCTGCATCGCGGAAGGGCTGCATGTACTCCTCGCCGCCCAGAGTCGGCGACAGCACCTTGTTGTGGAGGTGCACCTTCGGCAGGCCCGGGATCGCTCCGAGCAGCACGTCCTCGATCGCCGGCTGGGTGGCGGCCGTGATGGAGATCGTGTCCCCGTCGCAGCTCATCCCCTCCGAGGTCCACAGGATGTGGACCTCCTCGACGCCACCCGTCGCCTCCGGTGCGTGTGGTGCATCAATGCTCATGGCTCACCCTCCACTCGTTGTCAGCGCGTCCTCGAACTCCAGCGACTCCACTTGGAGCTCCTCACCCTTCAGCACTTCCACGTCCAAGTTTCCGCAGGCCGGGCAGGCCAGCGGGAAGCCGGCCAGCTCGCTCTCCACGCGGCAGCTCCGGCACGCGGCGGTGATCGCCACGGGCTCGATCTCGAGCTCGGCGCCGTCCACGGGCGTGCCGTGGGCGCACAGCTCGAAGGAGAAGGCCAGCGCCGGGGCGACGACCTGGCGCAGGCGGCCGATCCGCACATGCACCCGGGTGACCTGCTTGTCGCCGGCGTGGCGCGCGGCGACGTCGACGATGAGCTGCGCGATCGAGAGCTCGTGCATCAGCAGATCCTCGGCAGCGGGTCGCCGACCAGCATGTCCATGACGCGGCGTCCGCCGAAGGCCGTCTGCATCAGCACCATGCCGCCCGGGGAGGTCTTGACCTCGCCGATCTCCGCGGCCTGCTCGCCGCCGGGAACCGAGCGCAGGGCGGCAAGCGCCGCTTCGGCGGCCTCGGGCGCGACGAGGGCGACGAGCTTGCCCTCGTTGGCGATGTGCATGGGGTCGATGCCCAGCAGCTCGGCGGCACCTGCGACGACGGGAGACACCGGCACGTCGGCCTCGCGCACGAGCATCGCGACGTCGGACGCCCGGGCAAGCTCGTTGAGCACGGAGGCCACGCCGCCTCGGGTGGCGTCGCGCAGGCAGCGCAGCTGCGGCCCGGCGGCGGTGAGCAGCGCGTCGACGGCCGGCCACAGCGAGCAGGTGTCGGAGTCCACGTCGGCGCCGAGGTCGAACTCGCCGCGCGCGAGCATGATCGCGGTGCCGTGCTCGCCGATCGAGCCTGACAGCAGGATGCGATCGCCCGGGGACAGCGCGGTGGGGGAGAGCGACGCGCGCTCGTCGACCTCGCCGATCCCCGTGGTGCAGATGTACATGCCGTCGCAGGAGCCGCGCTCGACGACCTTCGTGTCTCCCGCGACGACTTCGACGCCCGCGGCGCGCGCAGCGGCCGCGATCGCCTCGACCTCGAAGCGCAGGTCGTCGGCCGAGAGGCCCTCCTCGAGCACGAGCGAGAGCGTCAGGGCCACGGGGCGGGCGCCCGCCATCGCCAAGTCGTTCACGGTGCCGTTGACCGCGAGGTCGCCGATCGACCCGCCCCCGAAGCGCAGGGGCTTGACCACGAACGAGTCCGTGGTCATCGCCAGCCGCGCGCCGCCGACGGTCACCGCGCCGGCGTCGGCCAGCTCGGCGAGTGCGTCGGTTCCCGAGCGCAGCGCCGGGACCAGCAGGCCCTCGATCAGGCTCTGCGTGGCCTTGCCGCCCGCTCCGTGGGCCATCGTGATGTGCGCGTCGCGGAACTTCCCGCGCTTGGCGCGCGCGGTCTCGATGATCCCGAGGACGCGCTGCTCGCGCTCGGTGACGGCTTCCGACGGCGGAGCAGTCTCCGCGTCGCGGACGGAGACAGCGGTCTCGGGCTCCGGTCCAGCAGCAGGCGTCTCGGCCTGCGGATCTCGCGAGCTCGCCCCTCCGGACGACGCCACACCGGGCGACGTCACTAGACGAGCTCCCGATCGCGCGCGAAGCGCCCGTAGTTGTAGTAGGCCGCGCAGGCGCCTTCGCTGGACACCATGCAGGTTCCGATCGGCCGCTCCGGCGTGCAGGCGCTGCCGAAGACCTTGCACTCGAACGGCTTGATGACGCCCTTGAGCACCTCCCCGCACTGACACGCCTTCGGATCGGCCACGCGCACGCCCGGCACCGCGTAGCGCAGCTCGGCGTCGAAGTCCGCGTAGGCCTCCGACAGCTTCAGGCCGCTCTGGGAGATGAAGCCCATGCCGCGCCACTCGAAGTGCGGGCGCAGCTCGAAGACCTCGGCCATGACCTCGAGCGCACGGATGTTGCCCTCGTAGGGGACGACGCGCTTGTACTGGTTCTCGACCTCGCAGCGGCCCTCGGCGAGCTGCTTGAGGATCATGAGCACCGCCTGCATGACGTCGAGCGGCTCGAAGCCGGCGACGACGATCGGCTTTCCGTACTCGGCCGGGATGAACTCGAACGGCCGGGCACCGACGACGGTCGAGACGTGGCCGGGCCCGACGAAGCCGTCCAGACGCAGGTCGGGGGAGTCGAGCAGGGCGCGCAGCGGCGGGACGATCGTCACGTGGCTGCACATCACGGAGAAGTTGCGCACGCCTTCGGCCTTCGCGCGCTTCAGCGTGAGCGCGGTCGACGGGGCGGTCGTCTCGAAGCCGATCGCGTAGAAGACGACCTCGCGCTCCGGGTTGGCCTTGGCGATGCGCAGGGCGTCGAGCGGCGAGTAGACCATGCGGATGTCGGCGCCGTCGGCCTTCGCATCGAGCAGCGAGCCCTCAGAGCCCGGGATGCGCAGCATGTCCCCGAAGCAGGTGAAGATGACGTTCGGCTGGTGCGCGAGGGCGATGCCGTCGTCGACGCGCCCCATCGGGATGACGCAGACCGGGCAGCCCGGCCCGTGGACGAGCTCGACGTTGGCCGGCAGCAGGTCGTCGAGGCCGTACTTGTAGATCGAGTGCGTGTGGCCGCCGCACACCTCCATGAGCTTGTAGTGGCGGCCGGGCTCGACGGCGGCGAGGATCTCCCCGGCCAGCGCGCGCCCCAGCTCCGCGTCACGGAACTCGTCGACGAACTTCACGCGATCGCCGTCCCCGCGTGGACGAGCACCGTGTCGCCGGCGGCGACGGGCTCGACGAGCGCGATCTCGACGCTCGAGCGGTCGCCGGAGGCGTCCTCGCAGAGCGCGAGGCCGCGCTCTTCGTCGAGCCGCAGGACGGTCATCGCCACCGCCTCGTCGGAGCAGGTGATGCAGTGCGAATCGCAGGCGGGCGCGACGATCAGCCCGTCCGTCCCCGCGAGCTCGGGCCTCAGCGCGACGTCGCTCATTCGATCACGCTCGCCTTGAGCTCCTCGAGCTCCTCCTCGTACTCCGCGCCCATCTCCTGCAGCAGCCGGTGCGTGGCCATGGCCTCCGCCTCGTCGATCCGCGACATCGCGAAGCCGACGTGGATGAGCACCCAGTCGCCGGGCTCGATCGCGTCGATGAGCCCGACGTTTATGCGGCGCCGTACTCCCGCGACCTCGACCATCGCGAGGTGGTTCTCCGCGTCCTCCACTTCAACGATCTGACCCGGAATCGCCAGGCACATCGGCGGTCTCCTTCCTCGACGAGCCCCACCGTCTCGGAGTGGGCAGCGGCGGCGCCAGCAGGGGCGTTCCGTACGAACGCGACGAGTTCTAAAAGAACATCAGGGCTGCGCGACGAGAGCCCGGAACTCGTCGAGCTCGTCGGGCTGGGTGCTGCTCAACATCCAGGTCCCGTCGTCGCGGCGCTCGACGAGCCCGCGTTCCACGAGGCGCTGAAGCGCCAGGGTCACCGTCGGTCGCTTGGCGCCGATCAGGTGGCCGAGCAGCTCGTGATGCAGGCGCAGGGGCAGCACCACGCCATCGCCGCTCACCCGCCCCCAGCGCTCGGCCAGGTGCCAGAACAGGACGAGCAGACGGGTGTCGACCCTGCTGAGCTGGCAGATGCCGTGCAGGGTCGCCGCTCGCGAGCTCTGGCGCACCGCGCGGGTGAGCAACGCGGCGGTCACCACGGGCCAGCGGGCCGTGGAGGCGACGAAGCTCGGGCCGAGCACCCCGACGCGCGCCGGCTCGAGCACCGTCCACGTCACGCTGTGCGGGACGAGCACGTCCTCGGCGTCCTCGACCCACGGCTGCAGCAGCTCGCCCGGGCCGACCAGGTCGATCGAGATCGAGCCCGCAAGCCGCTCCTCGCGCGCCAGCACCCCCTCCAGGACGAGGTAGCCGAGGTGGCGCCAGCCGCACGCGTGCGGCGCCTCGGGCTCCCAGGTGCCGAAGTTCAAGACCAGGACCGGGACGACGGTGTCGCGCCGAGCGACTCGCAGCTCCCCGGGCGTCAGCCAGCGGGCGAGCTCGGGATCGGCGTCGAGGACGCTGACCCCGACACCGCTACCCGCCGAGTTGTGTGCCTTCATCGTGGAGCGAGCCTAGGCCGCGAGCGCCCAGAGACCAACTCGGAACCGTCGGCGCGATGCCGCCGCAGCCCTACGGCGGCACCGGACCGGCCGCCGGCGTGCCTAGGTCTCGCGGTTCATCTCCTCGTCCGCCGGCACGCCGACGTCGTCGTCCGCCGCCGGCACCTGCGTCTGGTCGTGGACGACGTCCTCCGCGCTGATCGGCGGAGTGGCCTCGGCGGGATTCGTGTCCTCGCCGCCCATGTCCTCGTTGGGTCCCTCTTCCTCGCGCTTGCCTTCTCCCATCGCTGCTCCTCCGGGTCGCGGCCGCCTCGAGTAGGCGGCTTGCTCCGCGTCGTACCACGTCGCAGCGGCTGGGCCGAGCGGCACGGTCGTGGGGATGACCGGACTGCGCGTCCGTCCGTCGCCGAGCGAAATACCGGTGCGATTGCGTTTCCACTACCGCTCCGAAGTCGCGTGGGCCGTCCACGGGGCCGGCGGCGCGGCGGCGAGGCCGCTTACGCAACCGGTGATGCTCCCGGCCGCTACGCTCCTCGTCGTGGGAATGCGCGCCACCACCGTCCGCTTCAGCGACGACCTCTGGCAGCTCATCGACCGCGAGGCCACGCTGCAGGGCATCTCTGCGGCTCAGTTCGTCCGCGACGCCGCGCTGCTGCGGGCCGCCGCGCTCATGGGAGCGCGCGGGGACGAGGACGCCATCCGCGACGTGGAGGCCGTCGCGCGCGGCAGCGTGCGTGACGCGAGCGCCGGCTCGCTCGCAGACCCCGTCCTCGCCGAGCCCAGCCGCCTGGCCGCCCTCGCCCGCACCGGGCTGATGTCCGGCGACGACGACCGCGTCCTCGATGGGATCGCGAGCGCGGCGCGCCGCGTGCTCGCGGCGCCCGTCGCGCTCGTGTCGCTCGTCGACCACGACCGCCAGCTCTTCGCCTGCGCCCTCGGGCTGCCCGAGCCCTGGGCCAGCCGGGGCGAGACGCCGTTGTCGCACTCCTTCTGCCGCCACACCGTCGTGCGCCAAGCGCCTCTGGCCGTCGAGGACGCGCGTCGCGACCCCGGGCTGCGCCACAACCTCGCCGTCCGTGATCTCGGCGTCGTGGCCTACCTCGGCATCCCGCTCATCACGGCAGACGGCGTCGCCCTCGGGTCGCTCTGCGTGATCGACCACGTCCCGCGCGCGTGGAAGCGCGAGCAGATCGACCTGCTCGGCGACCTCGCCGCCGCCGCCACCGCGCACCTAGAGCGCCGGATGGTCGCGGCCTGAGCGCCGCACCTACCTCCTTCCTCCAGATCACCCGAAACCCAAGGAGACCGCCATGCCCATGCTGCAGACAGACACCGAGAACGGCAGCCCCGTCGAGCTCTACTACGAGGACCACGGCGCCGGCAAGCCCGTCGTGCTGATCCACGGCTGGCCGCTGAGCGGTCGCTCGTGGGAGAGCCAGGTACCCGCGCTGATCGGCGCCGGCCACCGCGTCATCACCTACGACCGCCGGGGCTTCGGTGACTCCTCGCAGCCCTACGACGGCTACGACTACGACACCTTCGCCGCGGATCTCAACGCGCTGCTCGAGCACCTCGACGTGCGCGAGGCCACTCTGGTCGGCTTCTCGATGGGCGGCGGCGAGGTCGTGCGCTACATCGCGAAGCACGGCACCGACCGGGTCGCGAAGGCCGTCCTGGCCTCCGCCGTCCCGCCCTACCTGCACAAGTCCGAGGACAACCCCGACGGCGGCCTCGACGACGCGACGATCGAGGGCTTCCAGGCCGCCATCAAGGGCGACCGCCTCGCGTTCCTCGACGAGTTCACCGCGGCGTTCTTCGCCGCGGGCGACAAGACGGATCTGGTCTCCGAGCCGCAGCGACAGTACGCGGTCGCGATCGCGGCGTTCGCCTCGCCGAAGGGCACGCTGGACTGCGTGGCCGCGTTCGGCAAGACGGACTTCCGCGGCGATCTGGAATCGGTGACGATCCCCACGCTCGTGATCCACGGCGACTCGGACGGGACCGTCCCGTTCGAGGTCAGCGGCAAGCGCTCCCACGAGGCGATCGCCGGCAGCGAGCTCGTGCTGATCGAGGGCGGCCCGCACGGCTGCAACGTCACGCACCCCGACGAGTTCAACACGGCGCTCCTGGCGTTCCTGGCCAAGTAGCACACCGGCCGGCCCGGTCCGCTCACCCGAGCGGACCGGGCGCGAGGCTCATTCCTCGACGGGCTCGGCGCCGCGCCGCTTTTGCTCGCCGGCGAGGTCCGGCGAGTTCGGGTCGGTCGGGCCGCCAGGGATCGGCTCGCCCTTGAAGTCCTCCGGGTTGTCGACCTCCTCGCCGCCGACGGTGACCGACCCGTCGGAGTGGTGCTCGACCGACGGCGGGCCGAGCTTGGCGGTCGGACCCTCGCCGTAGGGCTCGTCGGACTCGCTGCCGAACGTCAGCGTCTTGGACTTGCCGTCGGGCCAGTCGCGTGGGTCCGACGGTAGGTCGTCGCTCTCCTCGAGCCCACGCATCTCCTTGCGGCCCTCATCCGAGTCCGATTGCACTTCCTCGTCCTTCGACCCCATGGGAGGCTCCTCTCCAGTCGCTTCGAGCGAGCCTTCCCCGGGCGGGAGATCCTGACGCCCTGTCAGGCCGCCTTGTGCGGATAGCGGTATCCGATGCGCTCCAGGCGATTGACCAGCACTGCTCGGGCGCGATGCCGTCGCGCGGCTGCTCCCCCCGGGCTCAGTCACCGGAGCTTGCCGACGACAGTGTTCTCGTATGCTTCCTGCCGTGCTACGCCACCTCGTCACGATCACCCTGGTCGCGGCTGGCGGATTGGCTCTTAGCACCACGCCCGCCGCGGCAAGTTCGATCGCGTGCTCGGCGAAAGCGGTGGCTCCTGTGCTGCGAGACCAGGTGCCCACTACGCGGACTTCGAGGTGAACGACGGCGGTGTGGATCGCCTGCTGTGCTTCGACGCCACGGGCGACGGGACGCGTGATGTGCTTTACACGATCTCCGGAGGTGGCTCGGGCGGGGCGTTCGACTGGGGGTTCATCGCCGCCGATGGAAGTGAGCCACGCGTGGTCACCCGCGGAGGCGGCGGGTCGCGCCTGGGAATCAGCCGGCGGGGTCGTCGGCCCGAGGTGGCCAACCCGATCTATCGCCGAAGTGACGCGAACTGCTGCCCATCGGGGGGCGCGCGCATCCGGACCTTCCGCTGGAACGGGACCCGGCTCGCTCTGGCCTCGACCCGGCGCACGCGCGGCGAGGTTCTCGCGCGCTTCTACCGCTGAGCGGCGGACGGCGCGGACGCCTCGGCCGGCTCGGTCACCTCGAGGATCGTGCGGGTGACCGCGTCGGGGTCGTCCCACATGGGCAGGTGGCCGAGGCCCGGGAGGTCGACCCACTCGGCCTGCGGCAGGAGCGCGCGCAGCCGCGAGGAGTACCGCGCGGGTGGCAGCAGGCGGTCCTCGGTCCCCCACGCGATCCGCACGGGGCAGTCGATCGGGCCGAGGTCGCCGAAATGCTCGCGCTCGGTCAGGCCGATCAGCTCGTCGCGCAGCTCGCACCCGGCGGCGGAGCGGATCATGTGCGCAGCCTGCGCCGGCGGAACGCGCTCCGGGTGGGCGACGAGGTCGCGCAGAGCGAGCTTGCGTAGGCCGGGTCGGCCGGCCAGCAGATCCGCGCGGCCGGCGGCCAGGCCGAGCACGTGGCCCGTCTGGCGGAAGAACTTCGCCACCTGCTCGGCCTCCTTGCTGCCTTGCTCGTAGCCGCCGCCGGGGCAGAGCGCGACGACGCTGCGTGCGCGGCCGCGAACGGCCAGCTCGAGCGCGAGCCAGCCCCCGAGCGAGTTGCCGACGAGGTGGACGGGGCCGTCGAAGCCCTGATCGTCGATGCTCGCGGCGACCGCGTCGACGAGCGCGTCCCAGCTCAGCGGGCCGGCGAGCGCGTCGGCGCCTGCGTGGCCCGGAAGCGTGGGCGCGAAGACGTCGTGACGCTGCTCGAGCTCGGGCAGCAGCGCCGACCATGCGCGCCAGGTGTCCGTGAAGCCGTGCAGGAGGACGAGCGGCGTCCCCGACCCGGCACGGTGAGAAGCGGTGACTTGGAGCATTCAGACGAGCCTATTTCAGCGGGCGGCGCCTTGGCGATGCGGGCAGCGCGCGCGCGGCGGCCGCAGGTGGCGACGCATCACGGGTGGATAGCGTGCGGTCGATGGCGCTCCTCGAGACCACCGTGACCATCGGCTTGCGCTGGCGCGACATGGACATGCTCGGCCACCTCAACCAAGCCGTGTACCACGAGCTGCTGGAGGAGGGCCGCGGCGCGCTGATCGCGGCGACGGGCTCGGAGTTCCCGTTCGTCCTCGCGCGGGTGGAGCTCGACTACCTCGCGGAGGTCCGGCGAGACCACGGCCCGGTCGACGTGGTCTCGCGGGTCACGGAGGTCGGGCGCAGCAAGCTCGTCGTCGCCCACGAGCTCGTGCGTGCCTCGGGCGAGGCGGCCGCGCGCGGGACCTCGGTGCTCGTCTGCTGGGACGCTCGTGCCCGCGCCTCGCGCGCGCTGACTCCGGACGAGCGCCGAGCGCTCGGCGCGGAGGGCTGACGCATCGTCGCTGCGCTGCGCGCACCGCTCCTGCTGCTCGTCCTGCTCGCGGCGCTCGTGGTCGCCGCGGTGGCCCTCGCGCAGTCCGGCGGCGACGCGGGCGACCGCGCCGGTGCGAGCGATCCCAGCGGCGCGACGGCGACCACCACCACCGGTCCGGGCACGATCATGGCCGCTCCGCTCCCGGCGCCGAGGGCAGCGCTCCCGCGCACGGACGCCGGGCTCGCCGCCGCGCTGACCGACACGACCCGTTCCTTGCGCGTCGCAATCGCGGCGTGGACGGCCGCGGGCGGCGCGCGCACCGCCGAGCCGCCGCGCGCGGTGACGCTGCTGGCGCTCCACCAGCAGCGCCTCTACCGCCGCCTCGCCGACGACCCTGCGCGCGCCGATCGCGTCGTCGCCCGGCTCGGGCTGGGACTGCGCGGGGAGGCCCGCGACGTGGTGCTCGCCCGCCGTGCGCTCGGGCGCATCCCGCGCTCGGGTGGTGCGCCCGCCGTGCGGACCGCCGTCGCCGCGCCGGCGGAGGAGCTGCGCAGCGCGTACGCGCGCGGCGAGCGACGCTTCGGGGTGCCGGGCGACGTCCTGGCGGCGGTGAACTTCGTCGAGTCGGCCTTCGGACGGGTGCGCTCGGCCAGCGAGGCGGGCGCCCGTGGTCCGATGCAGTTCCTGCCCGCGACTTGGCGGCAGTACGGCCTCGGGGGGGACATCGACGACGCCGGCGACGCGATCCTCGGCGCGGCAAACTACCTTCGGGCGGGGGGTGCGCCGCGTGACGAGCGGCGCGCGCTCTTCGCCTACAACCACTCGACGGACTACGTCTCGGCGATCCTGCGCTTCGCCCGCCGGATGCGCGCCGACGAGCGCACCTTCTACGCCTTCTACGCCTGGCAGGTCTACGTCCGCAGTCCGGGCGGCCGCGGCGCCCGGCGCGTCACCGGGCCGCGCTGACGAGCCTCAGGGGTTCGCACGAGCAGCGTCGTCGGCCTGTCCGCCATGATTCGGTGCGTCCCCTCCCGGAGCGTCGGCGCACCGCACATCAAGTGGAGCAGTCGCACACACGGTCGGCTTTCGGTCCAGCGCGCGTGGGTACAAACTTGCGGTGACCAATCCCGAACGACCTGAAGAACCGGCCAGCGGCCTCCTCGGCAAGCTCGCGGGCAAGGCCAAGGAGACCGTGGGCTCCGTGACCGGCGACGACACGCTGGCACGCGAGGGCCGCCTCCAGCAGGCCTCCGTCGAAGCCGATGCAGACGCCGCGCGCGACGCTGCAGAGGCCAAGCGCGTCGAGGAGTCGACCGAGATCGAGCAGGAGCGCAGCCAGAACGAGCTCGAGCGCGAGCGCCTTCGGGCAGAGCTCGAGACCGAGGAGCGCGAGGAGCGCGCCGAGGCCGAGCGCCAGACTCAGGAGCAGCGCGCCGAGCAGAAGGCCGCCTCCGAGCAGGTCGGTGCCGAGGCCCAGCGCCGCGCCACCGACGACGCCGCCGACAAGGCGGCCAAGGCCGCTGAAGACGCGCGCACCGCACGCGAGCAGGACGCCGCGCGCCTGGAGGAGGAGGCCCGCCGGGCCGAGGCCCGCGCCAACGCCATCGATCCGGAGGACAAGTCATGAGCATCGTCACCGCCGTCCCGCGCATCGTCGTGGGCACCACCCTGAAGATCGTCCGCATCCCGCTGGACACGGCGCTCAAGCTCGCCGGGCGCGACCGCAGCCTCGCGGTGGACGCAGCCGAGGCCTCCGTCAAGGAGGCTGCCGCCAGCGTCACGGGCGACCAGCAGCTCAAGGCCGAGGCCGACCGCCAGCGCGTGGCCACCGACGAGCGGCGCAAGGCCGAGAGCCTGCGCAACGCCGCCACGCAGGCAACGCAGAAGGCCGAGGCCGACCACGCCGAGGATCGGTCGCGAGTAGAGAAAGAGCGCAAGGCCGCCGACGAGCGCGCCGAGGAGCGCAAGCGCAAGGCTGCGGAGAAGCGCAAGAAGGACAAGGCCGACGCGGCGAAGGCCGAGCGGGATCGCAAGGCGGCCGCGGACAAGGCCGAGGCGGCCAAGAAGGAGAAGCTCGCCGACGTCGGCAAGCGTGAGCGCCTCGAGCAGCTCGACCGCGAGTCCAAGGCGCTCGCGGAGAAGGAGGGCGCGCTGACCGCCTCCGACGAGGCGCAGCGCCTCAAGGACGCGGCTGCCGCCGCGAAGGCGGAGCGCAAGGCCAACTAGCGCGGACGCGTCCTGAGGCCGTTCCTGCAAAGGCGGCCGCGGGGCGCTGGGGTCGCCGTGCGCGCGGCCGCGGCTCCAGCCGAGATGGCGACGCCTCAGGCGAGCTGGCCCTGGAGGCGGCGCATGCCGGCCAGCCAGCGCTCCGGGTCGTCCGCGCGACGCTGGGCGTAGACGGCCACCTCCGGATGCGGCATGATCAGGAAGCGCTCGTCCCGGAGCGCCTCCACCACGACGGCGGCGACGTCTTGCGGGCTGAGCACCACACCCGCCGACGTGACCGCGCGTGCCGCGACCTCGGCCACCCCGCCCGCCCCGAGGCCGCCCTGGAGCATTCGCGTGTCCACGCCCATCGGGCACAGGCAGCTCACGCCGATGCCGCGGTCGCCGTAGGTCACCGAAAGCCATTCGGCGAAGGCGACCGCCGCGTGCTTGGAGACCGAGTAGGGCGCCGACCCGATCTGCGTCAGCAGCCCGGCCGCCGACGCCGTCGACAGAAACCACCCCTCGCTCCGCTCGAGCCACTCGGGTACGAGCAGCCGCGCGGCGTGCACGTGGGCGCGGACGTTCACGCCGAGGGCGACGTCCCAGACTGCGTCGGGCGTCTGCTCGTCGGTGCCCACGCCGACGCCGGCGTTCGCGCAGAACAGGTCGACGGGGCCGAACGCGGCGGTGGCGCGGTCGACGAGGTGCGCGTTGTCCTGCGCCCGCGCCACGTCGCAGGCGATCCCGCACGCGCGGCCACGGTGGCGCGCGTTGATCTCCGCCGCGACGCGCAGCGCGCCGACCTCGTCGCAGTCGGCGACCACCACCCCCGCGGCTCCCTCGTCGGCGAAGCGCTCGGCGAGCGCGCGCCCGATGCCCGACGCGCCGCCCGTGACGACGCAAACCCTGCCTGCCAGCTCCATCGCCCGACGCTACAGGGCGCGCGGGCGGAGAAGCGAAACCCGAGCCGCCTGGCTGGGCACTCGATGAAACCGATCGGCACCGCCGGACGTACACGCCGTCGACACCCTCGATCAAGGACCCTCGAACACCATGACCCTCCGCACGCCGGTGAGCCTCGTCGCTGCCGCCGCACTCGCCCTCGGAAGCGCCGCCTGCGGCGACGAGAAGCAGCCGCGATCCTCCACCGGAGGCCCCAAGGCGGCCAAGCCCGTCGCCGAGGTCGCGAAGCTCACGGGCAAGATGACCGAGGTCACGCTCGACAAGGGCTTCGTCGAAGCGCTCGTCTCCCTCGATGTCACACCGGGCCCGGTCGGCGACGCGAAGATCTCCGACGCCGGGATCGCGAGCTTCCCGATCACGGGTGGCAACATCGAGTACTTCACCCCCGGCACGGTCTCCCCGTTCGTGCGGGGCGTCATCAACCACGACGGCTCGGGCCTCTCGCTCGAGGCGGGCGGCAAGAAGGTCGAGCTCGAGAACTTCGACGTCGACCCGGGCAAGTCGGTCCTCACCGGCGACGTCTCCGTCGACGGCACCCGAGCCAAGGCCGACGCGCCGCTCTTCTTCCTCGACGGCCGCACCCTGAGCCCGCTGCAGGCCGCAGAGGACGGCACCGCCGTCCTCGAGGGCACCACGGTCAAGCTCACGCAGGAGGCCGCCGACCTGCTGAACAAGACCTTCGCGATCAAGGCGCTGAAGGCCGGCCTGGTGATCGGCGTCGCCAAGATCACGATCAACGCGAAGTAGCCCCGGGTAGCGTCAGCGGCGTGGATCCCGATCTCCTCCTCACCGACATCGCCCTCGACGCAGCGGTGGGCGCGCTCGCGCGCCGCAACCACCACCACCTCGACGCGATGAGCGACTCCGAGCGCGCCCAAGCCGTCGAGACCTGGCGCGAGCTGGCCACCGACGTCCTCGTGGCCGTGCGCTCGACCGCCGCCTCCGAGACGCCGGAGGCGCCCCCGGCGGGCGCGATGGGTGGCCGCGCGGTGCTCGTCTTCGAGGATGCGGGCGAGGAGGACGTCGCCGTCCACGCCGCCTTCCACCCCGAGCTCGAGGAGATCGGACCCGAGGAGGTCGCCGGCACTCCGGCTCAGCTCGTCGCCCTCTCGCTGCTCGAGCAGCTCAACGGCGAGCCGGAGGGCTGACAAGGCTCGCACCCGATGCGGCCGCGGATCCTCGTCGTCGACGACGACCCCGCAGTGCTGCGGATGCTGGCGCGCACGCTCACCGCGGAGGGCTATGAGGTGGAGGCCGTCGCCGACGGCGGCGCCGCGCTGGCCGCCGTGGAGCGGCGCGCGCCAGGCTCGGTCGTGCTCGACGTCGCGATGCCGGGCCTCGACGGCCTCGCCGTCTGCCGTCGCCTGCGCGCGCACGGCCTCACGGCGCCGATCCTCCTGCTCACCGCGCGCGACGCGGTGGCCGATCGCGTCGCGGGGCTCGATGCCGGCGCTGACGACTACCTCGTCAAGCCCTTCGCCGTCGCGGAGCTGCTCGCGCGGCTGAAGGCGGTCGGCCGTCGCGGCGTCGTGGCCTCGGGCGTGCTCGCCGTGGGCGCGCTGCGGCTGAACCCGGGGGCAAGGAGCGTTGCGCGCGACGGGCGCCAGATCGCGCTGACCGACCGCGAGACCGCGCTGCTCGAGCTGCTGCTGCGCCACCCACGCACCGTGGTGTCCCGCGACCGGGCGATCAGGGAGATCTGGGGCGCGGCCGCCGTCGAGAACGTCGTCGACCGCTACGTCGCGAACCTACGCCGCAAGCTCGGCGAGCCGCCGCTGATCCGCACGGTCCGCGGCGTCGGCTTCGTGATCGAGCCGTGAGGCGGCCTGCGCTGCGCACCCGCGTCGCGCTCGCGGCCGCCGCCGCGGTCTTCCTCGCGGTAGCGGTGCTCGGCGGCGCGTCCCAGCTGCTGATCGGCCACGAGCTGCGCTCGTCGCTCGACCGCGGTCTCGAGGCTCGCGCCACCGACGTCGCCCGTCTGAGCGTGTCGGCGCCCGCACTGCTCACGGCGCCCGGTGCGCTCGACGCGCCCTACGGCGGGCGTGACCTCGTCGTCGAGGTGCTCGACCGCCGCGAGCGCATCGTCGCCCGCTCGGCCGTCCTCGGTGGTCGCCTGCTGCCGGCGCGGCGGCTCGTCGCCGCCGCGATCGCCGGCGGGCGCACCGGCTTCGGCCGGGTGGCGCTCTCGGGCGACGACGTCCGCGTCTTCGTCGCCCCGCTGCCCGACGGCGGCCCCGCCGGCGGCGGCGCGGTGATCGTCGGCTCCTCCACCGCCGAGATCGAGCGCACGCGTGAGCGGCTCGCGAAGCTGCTGCTCGTCAGCGCGCTGGCCGCCGCCGCGCTCGGCGCCGCGGCCGCCGCCGCGCTCACCTCCCGCGGAATGCGGCCGCTGCGCCGCCTCAGCGCGGGGGCGGGGGAGATCTCGCGCACGGGGGACCCGTCGCGCCGCCTGCCGCCCGGCGGAAGCGGCGAGGTCGCAGAGCTCAGCCGCACCCTCAACGGCATGCTCGACGCGCTGGAGCGCGCCCGTGCGACTGAGCGGCGCTTCCTCGCCGACGCCTCCCACGAGCTGCGCACACCGGTCACGGCGCTGGTCGGCAACGTCGCCTACCTCGCGCGCCACGGCGCGGATGACGGCGTGCTCGCCGACCTGCAGGCCGATGCAGCGCGGCTCGCGCGGCTGATCGACGATCTGCTGACCCTGGAGCGGCGCGACGACGCGCCGGCCCGGAGCGAGCGGGTCGCGCTCGGGGTGCTCGCGCGCGAGGCGGCCGCGGCAGGCCCGGAGGGCGCGGTGCGAGTGGTGGGTGAGAGCGCGGCGCCCGGGTGGGAGACGGCGGGTGCCCCGCCGGGGCTCAAGACCACGGGTGCCCCGCCGGGGCTCAAGACCGCGGGTGCTGCGCCGGGGCGAGATGCCACGGGCGCCGCGCGGACCCCGGATGAGGGCGCGACGACGGTCCTCGGCGATCCGCAGGCGCTTGCGCGCGCGGTCGACAACCTCGTGGCCAACGCGCTCGCGCACGGCGCGCCGCCTGTGGAGATCACCGTGTCCGGCGCGGACGGGCGGGCGCGGCTGACGGTCGCCGACAGCGGTCCCGGGCTGGCTGCGGAGCAGGCCGAGGCGGCGTTCGGGCGCTTCTGGCGCGGGCCGGACGCGGCGCGCCGCCCGGGCTCGGGCCTCGGCCTGGCGATCGTGCGCGACATCGCCCGCGCCCACGGCGGCGACGTGCGCGTCGCGGGCGCCAGGTTCACGCTGGAGCTGCCCGTGGCGCCGATCGTCACGAAGCCTTCAAGGTCGGGGTCTACGGTTGACCCCATGTCCAGCCACGGGTCCCAGTCATGAACCGCGCACGCACCGCCGTCGCCGCGGCCGCCATCGCCCTCGCGGGTGGGGTCGCCGCAGTATCCGGCGCGTTCGCCGGCGCTCCGCCGACACCGCCGGCCAAGCCGCTGGACACGGCCGTCCACGACGCGCTCACGGCTGCGCCGGTGAAGGGCATCACGGCGCGCATCGCCTTCACGAACAAGCTCATCGATGCGTCGAGCCTCACGGGCGGCGGCCCCCTGCTGGCCGGCGCCAAGGGCCGTGTCTGGCTCGCGGCGGACGGGCGCGCGCGCCTCGAGCTGCAATCCGACCGCGGCGACGCGCAGGTCATGAGCGACGGCAAGCGCATCACGCTGTACGACGCGAGCTCGAACACGGCCTACGTCGCGACGCTCCCGGCCGAGGAGGACGTCAAGGAGCGCGCCGACGCGCCGCCCTCGCTTGCGCGCATCCGCAAGGGGCTCGCCCGGCTGGCCGAGAGCGTCGACCTCACGGGTCCCACCGGCGCTAACGTCGCCGGCCGCGAGGCGTACTCCGTGCGCTTCGGCCCGCGCCACGACGGCGGCCTGATCGGCGCCGGCGAGCTGGCCTGGGACGCTGCCACCGGCGCCCCGCTGCGCGCCGGGATCTACGCGGCGGGTGCCAAGGAGCCGGTGCTCGAGCTCGCGGCGACCGACATCTCCTACGGACCGGTCGACGCCGCGGCGCTGCGCGTCGCGGTGCCCGCGAACGCGAAGGTCGTGCGCACCGACCTCGGCGGCGCCCGGCGCGACGCCGCCGGCAAGGAGGTCGGGTCGATCACGGGCCAGGCCGCCGTGACCAAGGCCGTGCCGTTCTCGCTCGCCGCACCCGAAGCGCTCGTCGGCCTGCCGCGCAAGGAGGTCCGACTCGTGGAGCTCGGTGACGCCAAGGGCGCCCTGGTCACCTACGGCGCGCACCTCGGCGGCATCGCCGTGCTCGAGCAGCCGGCCCGGGGGGCGCCGGCCAAGCCCGCCAAGAAGGACGAGGGCGCGCAGCTCCAGCTGCCGAAGATCTCGATCGACGGCGTGGCCGGCGAGGAGCTCGCCACAGCGCTCGGGACCGTCGTGCGCTTCACGCGCGGCGGCGTGCGGTACACCGTGATCGGCTCGGTGCCGCCGGCCGCGGCGGAGGCCGCGGCCCGTGGCCTCTAGCGCCTCTGATCAGCCCGCGCCCGTCGAGGTGCGCGGGCTGGTCAAGACCTACGGCGAGCTCACCGCCGTCGCCGGCGTGGACCTCACCGTCGAGCCCGGCGACGTCTACGGCTACCTCGGCCCCAACGGTGCGGGAAAGACGACGGTGCTGCGGATGCTGCTCGGGCTCATCCGCCCGACCGCGGGGCAGGTGCGCGTCTTCGGGCGCGACCCGCAGCGCGATCCCGTCGCGGCCCTGCGCGGCGTCGCGGGCTTCGTGGAGGCGCCACGCTTCTATCCCTATCTGACGGGCCGCAAGAATCTCGAGCTGCTCGCCGCGCTCGATGGCGGCGGCGCCCGCAGTCGCATCGACGCCGCGCTCGACGTGGTCGAGCTGGCCGAACGGGCCAAGGACAAGGTGGGCGGCTACTCCCACGGCATGCGCCAGCGCCTCGGCGTCGCCGGCGCGCTGCTGCGCGACCCGCAGCTCCTGCTGCTCGACGAGCCCGCCACCGGCCTGGATCCCGCCGGGATGCGCGACATGCGCGCGCTCGTCGCCCGGCTCTCTGAGGCCGGTACCACGGTGCTGCTCTCGAGCCACCTGCTCAACGAGGTCGAGGAGCTGTGCAACCGCGTGGCGATCGTGCGCACGGGGAGCATCGTCTACGAGGGGCGCCTCGCCGACCTCAAGGCGACGGTCGGCGGTGAGTGGCGCCTGCGCACCACCGACGACGTGCGCGCACTGGCGATCTGCGAGGCCCAGCGCGGCTTGAGCGCCGTGCGCGCCGACGGGCTCGAGCTTCGCTTCGCAGCTGCGGAGGCGGCCGTCGAGCAGCTCTCGATCGCGCTCGTCGAGTCCGGCCTGGCGATCCGGGCACTCGCACCGCACGCCGCCGCGCTCGAGGACCTCTTCTTCCGCCTGACCGAAGGCGACGCGACGCCTACGGGAAGCCGGCAGGCGACGCGCGACGCGGCCGGTGTCTCCTGATGGTCTCCCTGAGAACGGTCTACGCCTGGGAGCTGCGCAAGCTCGTCCACCAGAAGCGCACCTACCTCGGCCTGGGGGTGGCCGTCGCAGTCCCGATCATCTTCGTCGTCGCGCTGGCGCTTCAGGCCGGCCAGCCCGACGACATCGCCTTCGGGCGCTACGTGCGTCAGTCCGGGCTGGCGATCCCCCCCGTCATCCTGATCTTCGGCGCCTACTGGCTCTTCCCGCTGGTCACCGCGCTCGTGGCCGGCGACATCGTGGCCGCCGAGGACCACAACGGCACGCTGAAGACGATCCTCACCCGCTCCTCCGGGCGCGGGCGCATCTTCGCCGCCAAGGCGCTGGCCGCGTTCACCTACGCCGCGCTGGCCCTCGTGCTGATGGGGCTCACCGCGATCCTCGCCGGGGTGGCGAAGTCGGGCTTCGACCCGCTCGTGACGCTCTCGGGTGACACGGTCACCGCGGGGCGCGGCCTCGAGCTGATCGCCGTGAGCCTGGCGGTCTACGCGCTGCCGCTCTTCGCGATCGCCTCGATCGCGCTCCTGCTGTCCACGGTGACCCACAACTCGGCGGCGGCGGTCGTCGGCGCCCTGATGATCTCGCTGATGCTGCAGCTGCTGATGATCCTGCCGGGCCTCGGCGGACTGCAGCCCTACCTGCTGCCCACGCAGTTCAACGCCTGGCAGGGGCTCTTGCGCACTCCCGTCGACTGGTCGCCGGTCATCCGGGCCGCCTGGGTGTGCGCCGCGTATTCCGTGCCGTGCCTCGGCGCGGCGTACGTGAGCTTCACGCGCCGTGACGTCACCGGCGGCTGATCCGAGGCGCAGGCCGACGCTGACACCGTAATATCCGGCGCCGTGCGCTCGCCCGTTGCCCCCGATCCGTCGACGTTCGCCATCGGCTTCGATCCCCGCGACCGGGCGCGTCTCCACGAGCTGTGGGACCAGGTCATCGACTCCCAGCGCTGGGCCGAGGGTCCGATGGTCGCGCGCTTCGAGCAGGCTTGGCGGGACGAGCACGGCGGCCTGGAGGCGGTCGCCATGGGGAGCTGGACCGGCGGCGCGCTGGCCGCGCTGGAGTGGGCCGGAGTCCACGGGCGTGCGGTCGTCGTGCCGTCCAACACGTTCATGGCCACCCCGCTGGCCGTGCTTGCCGCGGGCGGGCGCCCGGTCTTCGGCGACTGCCGGCGCGACGACCTCTGCCTCTCCTTCGAGGAGGTCGAGCGCCTGGTCGACGAGCACGACCCGGCCGCCGTCTTCCTCGTCCACATCGGCGGGCACATCGCCTTCGACTCGCAGCGCATCGCCGAGCTTTGCGCCGCCCGCGGCATCGTCCTGCTGGAGGACTGCGCCCACGCGCACGGCGCCCGCTGGGGCGACCGGGCGCCCGGGAGCTGGGGCGATGCGGGCATCTTCTCGCTCTACGCGACCAAGACGATCTCCACCGGCGAGGGCGGCGTGCTCGTCTCGCGCAACCCGGAGCTGCTGGCCTTCGCCCGGGCGTTTCGCAACTACGGAAAGCCCGACCACGCCGTCCACGGCCTGAACTTCCGGATGAGCGACTTCACCGCCGCCCTCGGCCTGGTGCAGGTCGAACGGCTGGCGGAGATCGTGGCGTGGAAGAACGCCGTGGCGCGTGAGCAGCTCGATCCGCGGCACCCGGGCCGCCTGCGGCTGCCCGAGGGGATGGTCTCCGGGCTCTACAAGTACGTCGTCTTCGATCCGATCGAGCGCTCGACGGGCAAGGTCTACGCGGAACCGTGCCACCGCGTCCTCGGCACGGGTGACGAGCTCCGGAACACCGACTGGGTGGCCGAGAACCACTGGTGCGTCCCGCTGTACTACCGCCCGGAGGTGACGTCATGAGGGTCCTGGTGACCGGAGGCGCAGGCTTCATCGGCTCCCACGTCGTCGACCGGCTGATCGCCGCCGGGCACGAGCCCCGCATCCTCGACGTGCGGCCTTCGCCCTACCCCGAGCACGCCGGGGTGCAGACGGTGATCGGCGACCTGCTCGACGGCGCGGAGGTCCTCGCGGCCGCACGGGGCTGCGAGGCGATCGCCCATCTGGCGGCATCCGCGGACGTCGGGATCGTGGCCGCGGAGCCGCGGGCGGCCGAGGCGCTGAACGCCCGGGGGACGTTCAACGTGCTCGAGGCGGCGCGGGCCACGGGCGCGCGCGTGCTCTACGCGTCGACGATCTGGGCCTACTCGGACGTGGCGGCCGAGGAGGTCGACGAGGACACGGCGCTGGCCCTGCCGAGTCACTTCTACACCGCCACGAAGGTCGCCGGCGAGATGTACTGCAACTCATACGGTGAGCTGTACGACGTCTCCACGACGATCCTGCGCTTCGGGATCCCCTACGGGCCGCGTGCCCGGCCGGCGGCGGTGCTGCCGATCTTCGTCGCCAAGGCGCTGGCCGGCGAGGCGCTGAGCATCGCCGGCGACGGGGCGCAGTCGCGCCGCTTCGTCTACGTCGAGGACCTCGCCGAAGGCGTCGTGGCGGCGCTGGCGCCGCAGGCGGCAGGTCGCGTGTACAACCTGGTCGGCGACGAGGACACCTCCGTGCGGCAGATCGCCGACGCCGTCGGCGCGGCCGTGGGCGCCGTCGAGGTCGTCCACACCGAGGGTCGCTCGGGAGACTTCGCCGGGGCGCGCGTCTCGGGAGCGCGCGCCGCCGCCGAGCTCGGATGGCGGGCGACGACGCCGTTCGCCGAAGGAGTGCAGCGGTACGTCGCGTGGGTGCGGGCGCAAGCCCCGAAGCTCGGTGCGCCCGAGCCCCTCGCCCCGGTCGCCGCCCCGCTCGCCGGCACGACGCCGGCGTGGCGGCGGGGATCGCTCGTCGCCGCCCGGGTCCTCGCGCTGGCGGCGGTCGCGGTCTTCACCGTGCTGGGCTACCTCGAGGTCATCGGCGCCGCTGGCGTCGGGAATCGCGACGCCGCCACCGCCGTGGTGGTCGCCTCCGTCGCGGTGCTCAGCACGCTCGGCGCCGAGCGTTTCTCGGGGCTCGTCGCCTGGAGCTCGGGCGGCCTGGTGCTCATCCCGCTCCTGTGGCCGTCGATCGCCGGCGCGCTGCGCGTCGGGCGCCTGGACGGCCCACTGCTGATCCTCGGGGCGGCGGGCGCCGGGATCGTGCTCGCGCTGGCGGGTGCGGCCCAGCGGGCGGTCCGGGCGGGCGTGCTGGCCGAGGGCGCCGCATAGGAGCTCGTCGTCAGTGGCCGTCTTCGAGCGCGACCGCGCGCAGGCCGCGCCGGCCGAGCGCGTCGAGCAGGAGCGGGAGCGCGGCGACCGTCCGGCGCCACGAGCCCGGGGCGCCGTAGTGGTCGGAGTCGTGGAGCAGCAGGACGTCGCCGGCCACCGCTCGCGCGCCCGCCCGCCGCGCGATGCTCGCCGGGGTGGCGCCGCGCTGCCAGTCACGGCCCCACCGCGACCAAAGCATCGGGGTCCAGCCGCGACGCGCCCCCAGCGCCAGGCCGGCCGGGCTGAAGACGCCGTAGGGCGGGCGCCAGAACGTGGTCGGGGCGCCCTGTCGCTCGGCCACGAGCGCGGCGCAGCGGTCGAGATCGGCCGCGAGGGCGCGTGGGCTGCGGCGCAGCTGGCAGACGTGTCGGTCGCCGTGGACGGCCAGGCGGTGCCCAGCCGCCACGACTTCCTCGAGCACCCCCGGGTGCCGGCGCGCCTGGTCGGCGACCACGAAGAACGTGGCGCTGGCCCCGGCGCGCTCGAGCGCCCGCAGGACCGCGGGAGTGCCTTCGGGGTGTGGGCCGTCGTCGAACGTCAGGCAGACCGCGCCCGGACCCGGCTGCGCACGACGGGCGATGTTGAGCACTGAGCACAGCGGAGGGAAGTGGGCTGCGGGTGCGGGCAGCGCCCAGGCCGCCGCTCCGCCCACCAGCGCGGCGGCAGCGGGATGCGGCGGGCGACGCATCCGCTCAGCATGACGACCACGGTCTCGGGCGTCGCGTTGGGCCTCACGGCGGCCGCGGCGTTCGAGGGCTCCTACGTGCTCCAGGCGCTGGAAGCCCGGCGTGCGCGGGCGGTCACGCGCCCGCAGCTGGCGCTGCTCGGCCGCCTGGCGCGGCGCCCGCTGTGGGCGCTGGCGATCCTCCTGAGCTTGCTCGGCTTCGGCTTCCAGGTCCTCGCGCTGCGCCACGCCCCGCTCTCGGTGGTCCAGCCGCTCCTGGCGCTCGGGCTCGTCCTGCTGCTCGGCTTGAGCCGCTGGCTCTTGCATGAGCGCGTGGGCCGGCGCGAGCTGGCCGGCGTGGGGGGTGTGGTCGTGGGGGTCTGCGTCGTGGTGCTCGCCGCGCCGGAGCGCGGGGAGGCCGCCGACCCGGTGGGGCTCGTCGTGGCCTGCGGCGTGCTGGGCGTCGTGGTGTTCGCGCCGTTCGTGCGGGGATCGGTGGCGCCCGGGCTCCTGGTCGCCGCAGCCGCCGCCGGCGACGCGCTCGCCGCCCTGGCGATCAACGAGGTGGCCCGTGCGCTCACCGACCGGCCCCTGGTCGCGGTCGCCTGGGCGGCGCTCGCCGCGGCGGCGGGCCTGCTCGCGCTCGCCGGCGAGGCCACCGCGCTGCAGCGCAGCCCGGTATCCGTCGTCGCCCCGAGCGTGCTCGCCGGGCAGGTCGCGGTGCCGGTGCTGCTAGCGCCGCTGGTGGCCGGCGAGAGCTGGGGCCAGACGCCCGGCGGCGGCGCGCTGCTGGTCGGCGGCCTGGCCGTGGTCGTCCTCGCGGCCGCCGCCCTGGCGCGCTCGCCCGCGGTCGGGACTCTGCGCCGGCTGGCCGACGCGGGCGTTTAGGAGCTCGCTACGCGGGCGCTTAGAGGGCTCGCTCCCCGTATTCCTCAACGAGCCGCCAGGGCGAGGACGACGTCCGCCGCCGCGGGCAGCTCGAGGCGCAGCGGCGTTGCCGCGCCCGCCGCAAGCGTTCTGGTCAACGCAGCGGCCAGCTGGCTTGAGTCGACCGCGACGGTGGCGAGCCCGAGCTGCGCGTAGGCCCGGTTGTTGGCGCGGATGTGCCCGCGGCCCCAGCCGAAGGAGATGACGTGGCAGCCGCACATCAGCGCCTCGAGCACCGTGAGCCCCGCGGTGGAGTGCACCAGCACGTCCGCGGCGGCCAGCAGCTCCGGCATCTGCTCGGTGAAGCCCCACACGCGCACCGCGTCGCGCTCGGCGAAGCGCCGCTCGAACGCGGCGCGAACGTCTTCCCGGCGCCCGCAGAGCGCCACGATCGTGTCCGCCCCCGCCGCCAGCGCGGCGTCCACCGCGCCGCCGAGCTCGCCGACGGCCCAGCCCCCGCCCGAGACGACCGCCAGGGAGCCCGCCACCGGCAGCCCGAGCGCCGTTCGCGCCTGCGCTTGCCCGAGCGGCCGGGCGAAGCGCGGGTCGCTCAGCCCGTGCACGGCCGGCGCACGGGCACTCGGGCCCGCGATGGCGCGGACCTCCACCGCCGACTCGGGGTGGATGAGCAGGTGGCAGTCGGCTCCCGGGTGCGCCCACCAGCGCAGCGAGGCGAGGTCGGTCACCGCGGCAGCCAGCGGCACGCGCAGGAGTCCGTCGGCTCGCAGGCGGCCGAGGACGGCCGTGGCGCCGGGGTAGGTGCTCACCACGACGTCCGGCCGCTGCGCCTCGACGGCACGAAGGATGCGGCGGCCGGCCAGGACCCCGATCAGTCGCGCCGTGGCATGTTGGCTGCGCGGGCGCTCGGCCACGAGCGGATGCGCGACGTCGTAGAGCACGTTGCCCAACCGGGTGTCGTACTGGGTCCCGGCGCCCGCCAGCCGCCCCACGATCGGCCCCGCTTCGGCAAGCGCGTCGAGGATGGCCGTGGTCGTGCCCCGTCGGTTGAGCGCGGCGGCGAGGATCCGCGCCGGGGCGTCGTGGCCCTCGCCGATCGACGCGGAGACCAGGAGGACGTGCAACCGGACTACGAGCCTGTCGGACTTTTCCCGCGCCCGCAGGACACCACCTCGCGCGCACCAGGGGCCGCGCGACGACTGGCCAATCCAACGAGGATCGGCCACGTCATCGCGCGGCCCCTGGCACGGGCGATGCGGCCCTGTGCGAACACGGTCGAAAGATCAACGGGCTCCTAGTGTCCCGATTCCGAAGTTCGCTGGCAGTATCCGGGCGCCTCGCGGCACGTGACACCCGGCGACGGCCGCCCAAGTACACCAGCACGAGGCAGGCCGTCGCCGAGCGCCACGCATCGACGATCCATCCCGGATGCTGCGACCGAACTTGTGAATCGGGACACTAGGTACCCGGCTCGTCGGTCACGCGCTCGGCGCCCTGGTCGATCGTCGCCGCGCTCGGCCGCGCGCGCAGCGCCCCCAGCCAGGCGGTGACCAACGGGTAGCCGGCCGGGTCGGGGACGAGGTGCGGACCCCACTCGGGCAGGCGCACGGCGAGCGGGAGCCCGGAGAGGTCAGCGAAGGTGAGCTGCTCGCCGCACAGCCACGGGCCGGGCCGCTCGCTCAAGGCCTCCTCGAGCGCGGGCCAGTGCTTGGCGAGCTGGCGGTGCAGGCGCTCCACCACATCCTCGGGGTCGCTCTCAGACCTGCCGAATGCGAGCTTGCGCATCCCGAGGAAGAAGTTGCCGAGCAGCAGGTCGTCGAGGAACTTCGCCTGCCCGCGCGCCCAGCCGCGCAGCGCGGCGTCGGCGGGCCACAGCGCGGGCTCGGGATGGGTCTCCTCGAGCCACTCGCAGATGATCGAGCTCTCGCGGATCGGCGGCGCCCCGCCGCCCAGCTCGAGCACGGGGACCCGGCCCATGGGCGTCAAGTCGAGGAAGCGCTGCGGGCGCTTGACCGGGTGGATCTCGGCGAGCTCGACCCTGACGCCCTTCTCGGCGAACGCCGCGCGCGCCTTGCCTGCGAACGGCGAGCTCTTGAAGGTCCACAGGACGGGGGTCTGGCTCATGGTCCGGGAGTCTCGCTGGTCGAGCGCTCAGACTGCTGAGCTGCTCCTCCGCTCGCGGCGGCGCTCACGCAGCACGAACAGCGCGAGCCCGGCGGGCGTGAGGACGACCGGAGCGCCGAACGCGACGCCCTCCAGCCAGTGGCCGGCGTGGGCGAGGACGAGCGTCATGCGCCCGCTCCCACCGGGACCGGCGCCGGCCGCCGCTTGCCCTGCGCCGTCTCGGGCGCGAGCGGCCGCGTGTTGCCCTCGGCCGCTCCCAGGCGCGTGAGCGCCCAGCCCAGCAGCCCGATCAGCGCGACGAAGAACGCGAGCACGACCACGCCCGCGGTGGCCCAGAGCCACGTCGGCACGTCGGTTCTGCGCTCGCGCTGCAGCACTTCGGAGTCCGGGATGAACGCGCGCTCGAAGGAGGCGCGCGCGGGCACCGCTGTCGCGGGGATCGCCGGGTCGGCCGGCAGCGAGACCGCCATCGCGGCGAGCGTGGCGCCCCGGTGCAGGCGCAGCATCGTCTTCCAGGTGCCGCCGACGGGCATCGGTTCCGAGCGGTAGACGCCGGGGCCGAGCTTCCGCAGCGGCCGGTTGTGCAACGGCGCGCGGCCCTGCCAGGCCAGCGAGCTGAGCCACTCGGCGTCGCGCACCTGCGCGGGATCGGAGAAGCGGACGGTCGCGACCACCTCGTCGCCGTCCGGGAGCGGGGCGAGGGTCACCGCGGCGCGCAGGCCGTCCGTGCCGTGCGTCGGCCCGAGGTAGGCGACCGCGGCCACGAGGGCGACGAGCCCCGCCAGCGCGCAGCGGCGCACCGGCGCCGCCGCAGTGACCTCGGCGCGGCGCAGGAGGCCGCCCGCCGCGAAGACGCCGAGGACGCCGGCGCCGACGCCGGTGACGGCCGAGAGCAGAAGTGCCTCCGGCAGCATGTGCGCCGGCCAGGGCAGCGGCATCCAGACGTGCGACCAGGCGTGCTCGGCGAGGGTGCCGAGGGTGCCGATGCCCAGGCCGGAGACGGCGCCGAAGCGCAGCGCGCGCTGCGTGCCAAGCCACAGCGCGGCCGCCTCGACGACGACGCCTTCGACGATGAACAGCGGGAAGTGGGGGGTGGTGTTCTCGAAGAGCCCGCCGACGACCACGGCGAGCCCGCCTCGGATCACGAGGAAGAACGCGACGGCCAGCAGCGCTCCGCCGCGCCCGAGCAGCATCCGCGCGCAGGTCAGCGCGACGCCGGCGGCCACGGCGATCAGCACGGGCTGGAAGAGCAGGCGAAACTGCGGCACGCCGAAGTCGAACTCGCCCTGGTAGACCGACATGCCGATGAGCAGGCCGCCGCACGCGCCCGCGACGCGCCCGGCGATCGCCAGGCGCACCAGCTTCGCGCCACGGCTCTCGCCCTCGGCGGAGGCCGGAAGCGCCCGCCGGCCGGCGGAGAGGCGCGCCTCGCGGCCCTCGGCCAGCAGCATGAGCATCCCGAAGAGGCTCAGGCCCGCGCCGCCGATCAGCATGAGGTGCGTCGGACCCCAGAGCGTCACGTCCTGCCCGAAGAGCCGGTGGGAGACGTCGTCGAGCGGGAACCCGATCAGCGCGAACGCGCCGCAGGCCATGAGCACGATCCCGCCGACGGGCGCGTGCCAGTCGCGCGTCAGCCGGACGGCCGCGCGGCCCGGCTTCTCCTGCGGCAGCACGAGCGCGAGGAACCCCGCTGCGAAGAGGCCGAACAGCCCGAAGAGGATGAAGTAGTGCGACGGGTTGGCCAGCGGGCCCGGGTCGCGTCCGTTGTCGATGTGCAGGGAGATGTCCCAGTACATGCCGAAGACCGCGACGAGCAGCGCCTGGCCCGCGAGCAGCACGGGCAGCGCGGCCCAGCCCGGCAGCCCCGAGTGGCGCTCGGCAACGCCGGCGGCGCGCGCCAGCAGCTGCGAGCGCCCGGTGCGGTGGCCTAGGCCGAGGGCGAGCAGGATGGCGGTGAGCAGCGCGCCGACCGCCGAGGCGCCGATGACCTGGCCGAGCTCGGCGCCGCCGGCGGGGGACGCCTCGGCCGCAGCGGCCAGCGTGAGAGAGGAGGAGAACATGCGCGCATGCTACATCACTTGATGTCTCATGTAACTGTGACACTCGACACGGCGTCAGCCGCTGCGTCCGCGCCGCTTCCGGTCGCCGTGGAACTTCGTGATCTCGCGGCCGAAGGCCTCCTCCACCGCGTCGCCCATCGCGATCTGGAAGACGGCGAGGACCGCGTCGGCCGCCAGCGGCCGCAGGCGCTGCATCGCATCGAAGACCTCGGGCCACTGCTCCTCGGGTCGCCCCGCACGGTCGAACGGCTTCCAGACCGTCTCGAGGTAGAGCTCGATGAAGGTGCGCGCCGCGGAGTCGGTCAGCCGCCGCAGCTTGGCGACGACGTCGAGCGCGTGGCCCGCGTCGATGCCGAGCGCCGTGAGCTCCGCCCCGGCCTCGGCCAGTCGCGGCGAGACGAGCTCGTAGCCGCCCGACCCGAGCCCGCGGACGATCCCGAGCTTCTCCGCCTTGGCGAGCAGGTCGGGGTCGGGGCCGAAGAGCTCTGCGAGCTGGGCCACGTCGACGACCTGGGGCTCCTCGTCGCCGAACGGCTCGCGCACGCCGCGCGTGAAGCGCAGCAGCTCCGCAGACGAGCCCGCCGTCGAGTCGACCATGCGCTTGATGAGCTCGAGCGGAAGCCCGTCGGCCTGCAGCTCCTTGATCAGCTCGACGCGGGTGACGTGCTCGGCGCCGTAGAAGCCCGTGCGCGCGCGGACCTCGGGCGGCGGGAGCAGCCCGCGCGACTGGTGCGCGCGGAGGTTGCGCACCGTCATCCCCGTGCGTTGGGCGAGCTGGTCGATCGTGAGGTCCGCGTCGTCGGCCATCGCCCGGCCACCCTACGCGCCGTGCGAGCATCGGCCGCGCCGTGCCCGCCCCTCTGTTCAGCTTCTCCACCGTGACCGTCCCGGGAGTGACGCGGCCGCGCCTGGCCGGCGTGAGCGCGGAGCTGGCGGCCGAGGGCATCACCGCGATCGACGGCCCGTCGGGTGCGGGCAAGTCGACCCTGCTGCGGCTGTGCAACGCGCTCGAGGTGCCGGCCTCCGGGACCGTCGCCTACCGCGGCGCGCCGCTCGCCGCCCGTGACGTGCTCGCCCACCGCCGCGAGGTGGCCATGGTCTTCCAGGCGCCCGTCGCGTTCCCGGGCACGGTGGCCGAGAACGTGCGGGTCGCCGCGCCCGACGCCACCGCTGACGCGGTCGCCGCGCTGCTCGAGCGCGCCGCGCTGCCCGCGGCGTTCGCGAGCCGGCGCGCCGACGAGCTCTCGGGCGGCGAGCAGCAGCGCATGTGCCTCGCGCGCGCGCTGGCCACCGAGCCGCGCGTGCTGCTCGCCGACGAGCCCACCTCCGCGCTCGACGGCGCAGCGGCGGCGCTGCTCGAGGCGCTGCTGAGCGGGCTGGCGGCCGCCGGCACCCCGGTGGTCCTTGTCACCCACGACGCCGCACAGCGCGGCCGGGTCGCCGACCACGTCCTGCGCCTGGCCGACGGGAAGGTGGTCTGAGATGAGTCGTTCCACGGATTCGGTGCCGCCGCTCAACGTCCTGGACGGCACCCGGAACCTCCCGATCCCTCGACGATCCGAGCGGATCGCCTTCGCAATCGTGGGGCCCCGGGCGCACGCCCGGACCGCTGATCGACGGGACCGCCTCGTGGAAGGACTCATCTAGTGTCCCGATTCGTAAGTTCGGTCGCAGTGTCCGGGATGCATCGTCGATGCGTGGGGGCCGGCGACGGCCTGCCTCGTGCTGGTGTACTTGGGTGGCCGTCGCCGGGTGTCACGTGCGGCGAGGCGCCCGGATACTGCCAGCGAACTTCGGAATCGGGACACTAGTGGGACAGGTGGGGGTGACCGGCGCGCTCGCGTCGCTCGTGCTGATCGCGGTGGCCCTCGTGCTCTCCCGGCGCGAGCGGCTGCGCCTCGAGCGCGACATCGTCGTCGCGGTGCTCCGCAGCGCCGCGCAGCTCGTGCTCGTGGGCGGTGCTCTCGGCCTGGTCATCGCGGAGGACGCATGGCTCGGCTGGTCGTTCATCTGGGTTGCGGGGATCGTCGTGATCGCCGCCGCGACGGTCGCCCGCCGAGTGCCCGAGCTGCCGGCGGCCTTCCCGATCGCGCTGGCGGCCACGGCCCTCGCCGCGACTGTGGGGCTCACGGTGACCTTCGTGTTCGGCATCTTCCCCGTGACGGGGCGCACGGTGGTGCCCGTCGCCGGGATGCTGACGGGCAACACGATGAAGGCGGGGGTCGTCGTGGCGCGGCGCCTGGTCGAAGCCGTGGCGGAGCGGCGCGCGGAGATCGAGGCGCGGCTCGCGCTCGGGCTGCCGAGCGCGGACGCGGCCCGGCCGGTCGTGCGCGGAGCGCTGCGCCTCGCGGTCTCGCCGCAGATCGAGGACACCAAGGCGCTCGGGCTCGTGCTCCTCCCGGGCACGATGACCGGCCTGATCCTCGCGGGCGTCGACCCGCTCGACGCGGTGCTGACCCAGGCGGCGCTCATGTACCTCATCCTCGGCGGCGTGGTGACCAGCGCCACGGTGATCGTGCTGCTGGGAACGCCGCGACTCTTCACGGCCGACCACCGGCTGCGCCCGCTGGCCAGGAGCACGCAGGACGAGTAGGTGGTTCGCAGACCCGATTGCATCTGACTGGTGGGTCTGGACTTCGCTCGCAGGCGGGGAGGCGGGTCCGCCTCCAGGCTTGGACGGTGGCGGGCCCGAGGGTCCGCCACCGGTCGTCTCAGCGCGCCGGTGCGACCTCGGCCAGCCAGTCCAGCAGCGCGGCGTTGACCGCCTGCGGTGCGTCCTGGGTCACCCAGTGCCCCGCGCCGGGGACGACGACCTCACGGCGCAGGTCGGTGACCCAGCCGTCCATCGCGGCAGCGGGCATGAAGCGGCGCACGGGATCGCGCTCGCCCATCAGGAAGAGCGCGGGCTGCTCGATGAGCCGGTCGGCGTACGGCGCGGTCAGCTCCCAGTTGCGGTCGATGTTGCGGTACAGGTTCAGCCCGCCGCGGAACCCCGTCCGCTCGAAGGCCTCGACGTAGACCGCGAGCTCGTCGTCGGTCATGAACGCCGGGACGGGCGGTTCGTCGCCTACCTCGGCCGCCCAGGCGGCGTCCCAGGTGCGTGGGGTGGCGAGCGTGCGGCGCACGTCGCGCTCGAGCGCGGCCTCAGCGACGCCGGGCTCTTGGAAGTAGACGATGTAGAAGCCGTCGCCGAGCTGCGCGCGCATGAGCCCGACCGGCGGCGCGGGCGCGCGCGGGACGAACGGGACGCTCAACCCGGCCACCGCGCGGACGCGCTCGGGATGCATCCACGCCGTCTTCCAGGCGACGTCCGCGCCCCAGTCGTGGCCGACGAGCGTCGCCTGCTCCGCGCCGGCGTGGTCGATCAGCCCGAGCACGTCCCGGGCGAGCTCGGTGACGGCGTAGGCCTCGGCGGGCTCCGGCGCGTCGGAGCCGCCGAAGCCGCGCAGGTCGGGGACGAGCAGCCGGTGGCCCGCAGCGGCCAGCGGGGCGATCTGGTGGCGCCACGAGTACCCGAGCTCGGGGAAGCCGTGCAGCATGACCACGACGGGGCCATCCGCCGGTCCGTGATCGGCCACCTCGAGCTCGACGCCGTTCACCGCGACGCGCATCGGGCTCAGGGCCTCCGCGCCACGAGGTGGGGGACGATCGGGGCTGCGCGCTCTGGCATGCGCCGGAAGCCTGCCACGTCCGCACCCGAGCGGGGCTACGTGGCGGACGGTGGCCGCCCACGGCTCCGAGGGGCTCTCGTAGGCTGCCGCGCCATGGTCCGGCTGCCTCCTGACACCTTTCGCCTGCCCGTCGAGAAGCTGCGTGCGGGCTACTACTCAGACGCGTACTTCACGTCGACCAAGACGCTGCTGGAGCGCGAGGGGCGCCGCCCCGACGTGCTGCTGCAGCTCTTCCAGAAGCGCGACGCGCTGCTCGGCGGCGTCGACGAGGCGCTCGCGATCCTGAGGACGTGCGCCGGGCGCGAGGGCGCCGGGAGCTGGGCGCCGGGCTGGGAGGCGCTCGAGGTGCACGCGCTCTTCGAGGGCGACGCGATCGCCCCACGTGAGCCCGTGCTGCAGATCGCGGGCGACTACGGGCTCTTCTGCCACCTCGAGACGGTGCTGCTCGGGACGATGGCGCGGCGGACGCTCGTCATGCGCAACGTCCGCGAGGTCGTCGAGGCCGCGCGCGGCAAGCCGATCCTGTACTTCCCCGCGCGCCACGACCACTGGCTCGTGCAGACCGGCGACGGGTGGGCCGCGCACGTCGCCGGGTCGGTCGGCGTGTCGACCGACGCGCAGGCCTCGTGGTGGGGTGGCCGCGGGATCGGGACCGTGCCGCACGGGCTCATCGCGGCCTACGGCGGGGACACGGTCGCGGCGGCACGCGCCTTCGCCGGCCAGTTCGCCGAGGAGATGAACGTCACGGTGCTCGTCGACTGGGACAACGACTCCGTCGCCACCGCGCTCGCCGTCGCCGACGCGCTCGGCGAGGAGCTGTGGGGCGTGCGCCTAGACACCTCCGAGACGCTCGTCGACCGGGCGCTGGAGGGCCTGGAGGCCCGAGAGGGCGAGCGGCTGACCGGCGTCAACGCGCGGCTGGTGCACGCGGTCCGTGACGCGCTCGACGCCGCGGGCCACGAGCGCGTGCGCATCGTCGTCTCCGGTGGCTTTGACGCGGAGCGCATCCGCGCCTTCGAGGCGGCCGGGGTCCCCGTCGACGCCTACGGGGTCGGCTCCTCGCTGATCCGCGGCCAGAACGACTTCACCGCCGACGTGGTGCGCGTCGACGGCAAGCCGTGTGCGAAGGTCGGGCGGGGCGAGCGCTCCGCCGCCCGCCTGACGCGCGTGGAGTGAGCGGCGCCGAGGGCCGAGCCCGTCGCGCGCCGACCGCAGCCCGCGGCCGCCCGCCGGCACGCCCGGTCGCGACCCAGGCGCTACCATCCCGGGTCGATTCGCGCCGCGGCGGGCTCTTCTGCCTGTCCCGGGCCGCCTCGATGTCCTTTCCCTCGCCGACCGGGAGCCCACATGGCCCGCGGAGACGTGCGCATTGCAGTGACCCTCGCGTGCGAGGACTGCAAGCGTCGCAACTACCAGACGAACAAGTCCAAGCGCAACAACCCGGATCGCATCGCCCTGCGGAAGTTCTGCAAGTGGTGCCGGGCGCATACGAGCCACCGGGAGACTCGGTAGCCGTCGATGGCCCGCGACTCCTCTGAGCACCCCGAGCAGGATCCGATCCACCGCGAGAACGTCTCGGGTGAGCTTGAACACGCCTCGGGGCAGGTCGACGAGTTCGAGGCTGCGCTCGTCAGCGGCGCAGACGGCGAGCCGGCCGAGCTGGCCGGCGAGGACGAGCTCATCCGCCAGTCCGAGGCCGCTGCACCGCGGGGCGTGAAGCCGCGCGACAGCGCGCAGCCCGCTCGGGCCAAGGGCGGCATCGGCCGCTTCCCCGCCTTCGTCAAGGCGTCCTGGGCGGAGCTGCAGCGCGTGCAGTGGCCCGACCGCCGCCAGGTCGGCCAGGCCACGGCCGTCGTGCTCGGGTTCGTCGTCATCGCCGGGGCCTACCTCGGCCTCGCCGACGCCGCCGCTCAGCGCTTCGTCGATCTCATCCTCTAAGGCAGTCAGGACCCTTCTTTCAATGTTTCGCTGGTACGTCGTCAACACCTACTCCGGGCACGAGAACAAGGTCAAGCAGAACATCGAGCACCGCGTGACCTCGCTCGGGCAGAAGCGCCACCTGCGCCAGATCCATGTGCCGACGGAGACCGTCGTCGAGATCAAGGACGGCGAGAAGAAGGACAAGGAGAAGCGCACCATGCCGGGCTACGTGCTCGTGAACATGGAGCTCAACGAGGAGTCCTGGTCGCTCGTCAAGAACACCCCTGGGGTCACCGGCTTCGTGGGTGCCTCCAACGAGCCGGTGCCGCTGACCCAGCCCGAGGTCGATCGCCTCCTCAACCCGAAGGGCGGCCCGGGCGCGGCGACGAAGATCCCCACGAAGGCGCAGTTCAACATCGGCGAATCGGTGAAGGTGGTCTCCGGGCCGCTGTCGGACTTCTCCGGCGAGATCTCCGAGATCAACCAGGACGCCGCCAAGCTCAAGGTGCTTGTGTCAATCTTCGGCCGCGAGACGCCGGTCGAGGTCGGCTTCGACCAAGTCAAGAAGATCTAAGGGAACCGCAGAACCATGGCTAAGAAGGTCCTCACCACCATCAAGCTCCAGTCGCTCGGCGGCCAGGCCACCCCGGCGCCGCCGGTCGGCCCCGCCCTGGGCCAGCACGGCATCAACATCATGGAGTTCTGCAAGGCGTTCAACGCGCAGACCCAGGCCGATGCCGGCACGGTGATCCCCGTCGTGATCACGGTCTATGAGGACCGCTCTTTCACCTTCGTCACCAAGACCCCGCCGGCGGCCGTGCTGATCAAGCAGGCGATCGGGCTGGAGAAGGGGTCCCCGGAGCCCCACACGAACAAGGTCGGCACGATCACGGACGCCCAGATCCGTGCAATCGCCGAGAAGAAGCTCAACGACCTCAACGCGAACGACGTGGACGCGGCCGCGAAGATCATCGCCGGCACCGCACGCTCCATGGGCGTCACCGTCGAGGGTTAGGGAACCGACATGGCAAAGCACGGCAAGAAGTTCATCTCCGCGCGTGAGCGCGTCGACCGCGAGCGCGAGTACGAGCCCGCCGAGGCCCTCGGGCTCGTCAAGTCGCTCAAGAGCGCCTCGTTCAACGAGTCCGTGGAGCTCCACGTCCGCACGGGCCTGAACGTCCGCCATGCCGACGAGCAGCTCCGCGGCACGATCGCGCTGCCCAACGGCCTGGGCAAGGAGGTCACGGTCGCCGTGTTCGCGCAGGGGCCGAAGGCCGCCGAGGCCGAGGCAGCGGGTGCGGACATCGTCGGCGCGGAGGACCTCGCCAAGCGCGTCGAGGAGGGCTTCACCGACTTCGACATCGCGATCGCGACGCCCGACCTGATGCCGCTCGTCGGCCGCCTCGGCCGCGTGCTCGGCCCGCAGGGCAAGATGCCCAACCCGAAGGTCGGCACCGTGACGATGGACGTCACCAAGGCCGTCACCGAGTCCAAGGCCGGCAAGGTCGAATACCGCACGGACCGCACCGCGATCGTCCACCTGACGATCGGCAAGACAGACTTCGAGGACCGCGCGCTGCTTGAGAACTACGCTGCGGTCATCGACGAGCTGATGAAGGCGAAGCCTTCCGCCGCCAAGGGGAAGTACATCCGCACGATCACGCTCGCGTCGACCATGGGCCCCGGCATCAAGGTCGACCCCTCACGTACCAAGGACCTCCTCGAGGAGAGCGCCGCGCCCGCTGCGGCGTAACGCACACTCCTACGAGGCCACCGAAGACCTCGGGCGGGGCGCCGTGCGCGCCTCAGAAGTCCCGACAAGGAGGCCAGCTTGAACCGAGACGAGAAAGCCGCGGTGATCCAGGAGATCGCCGAGCAGATCCGCGGATCCGAAGCCGTGTTCGCGGTGGACTACCGCGGGATCTCCGTGCCCCAGGCCGCCGGCTTGCGCGAGTCGCTGCGCGAATCCGGCGCGACCTTCCGTGTCACGAAGAACACGCTGACCGAGCTGGCGGCCGACAAGGCCGAGCAGGCGGCGCTCAAGGAGCTGCTCACAGGTCCGACGGCGCTGACGTTCGTGAAGGGCGACGCCGCCTCGGCGGCGAAGGCGATCGCGGACTTCCAGAAGGCCCAGCCGGATCTGCTGCCGTTCAAGGGCGGCACGCTGAACGGCGAGCCGATCGACGCAGCGCAGCTCGGCGCCTTGGCAAAGCTCCCGACCCGCGACGTGCTCTACCAGCAGCTCGTGGGCATCGTGGCCTCGCCGATCTCCGGCCTCGCCAGGACGCTGAACGCGCTGATCGGCGGGCTGGCCATCCAGCTCGGGCAGATCAACGAGAAGAAGCAGTCGGGCGAGCTCCCGGCGGACGCCGACCCGGCGGGAGCAGCTCCGGCTGCCGACGCTCCGGCGGACGACGCGGCCCCAGCCGCTGGGCCTCCGGCAGACGACGCGGCTGCGGCCGCTGGGGCTCCGGCAGACGACGCGGCTGCGGCCGCCGAGGCGCAGCCCGACACCAGCGACAACGACGACCAGGACGCCGAGGCCCCCGCGGCCCCGACGACCAGCGACGACCCGGCCGAAGGCGCCGACGACGCATCCACCACTTCCACCACCCCCGAGGAGAAGTAGATCAATGGCTACCACCACCACCGACGCATGGATCGACGAGCTCAAGAGCATCTCGGTCCTCGAGCTCTCTGAGCGCATCAAGGCCCTGGAGGAGACGTTCGGCGTCTCCGCCGCCGCGGTCGCAGCCCCGGCCGCCGGCGGCGGCGGTGGCGGCGACGCTCCGGCCGAGGAGGAGTCGACCACGGCCGACGTCATCCTGACGGCCTCCGGCGACAAGAAGATCCAGGTCATCAAGGTCGTCCGCGCGGCGACCGGCCTCGGCCTCAAGGAGGCCAAGGCGCTGGTCGACGCGGCGCCCGGCCCGATCAAGGAGGGCATCGAGCGCGACGAGGCCGAGAAGCTCAAGTCCGAGCTCGAGGAGGCGGGGGGCGAGGTCGAGCTCAAGTAGCTCGACTCGGCATCCGCGGTGAGCGAGAGGCGTCCTGCGGGGCGCCTTTCGTGCGCCCGGGGCGCAGGAGGTCGGCGGTGTGTGCTCCAGATGGTCCCATGCACCACTTGGAGCACACACCGACGCATCCGGTCGCGCTTGGGTACCGTCCGGGCATGCGGACCTTGATCCTCGATCCGTCGTCGGCCGGGCTCGACGAGCTGCTGGAGCGTCGACGGGTCTCGGGGCTCGATCGACTCGACGAGATCTGGGAGGGAGTGCTGCACATGGTCCCGGCTCCGCGCGGCGAGCACGCCGACATCGCGCAGCAGCTCGCCGAAGCGCTCGGCGCCCCGGCTCGTGCTGCCGGGCTGGTCCCGGCGATGGGCGAGTTCAACCTCGGCCTCTCCGAGCACGACTACCGCGTCCCCGACGGGGGGCTGCACCGGCAGCGTCCCCGCGGGGTGTGGCATGCGACGGCCGCGCTGGTCATCGAGATCCTCTCGCCGGACGACGAGTCCTGGGACAAGCTCTCGTTCTACGCGAGCCACGGCGTCGACGAGGCGCTGCTCGTCGATCCGGGCGAGCGGGCGGTCCACTGGCTAGGTCTCGCCGACGGCGCCTACGTGCCGGTAGAAAGCAGTCGCCTCGTCGCGCTGGGTGCGGCCGAGTTGCCCGCGTCGCTCGACTGGCCGTAGCGGTTCTGGCGGCTGTAGAAGGGACGGCGGTCTGTGGACTTGAGTCCCGTGCAGCCAGACTCGGCCGCTCGGGTGCGGTCGAACAGCGCGTCCAGCGCGAGCGGCGGCGCCGCCACCAGCGAGCGCAGCTCTCGCCGGCGCGGCTGTGAGAGTGCCCGGGGCTGGGCGGGTCGGTGGAGCTCGAGTAGCTCGACTCGGCGTCTTGCTGCGTGAGAGGGGCTCGCGTCGAGCGCCTCTCACGCGTTCGTGGGCGGCGGCGTGGTCTCCAATCCACCCATGCCGTGGATTCGGGAAGCGCCGCCGTCCCCGGGCGCGGATGAGCCGCGATCGTCTGCGTTCCGGCACCGGCCCGGATCTCGTTTCAGCTCTTGCCCGCGAGCGCCGTTTCTTCGCGTATTGCGTCTCGCAATCAAAAGGGTCAGGGTGACGGCGGGCTCCGCCATTCAAGTCTGTCGAACGCTCGTCAGGTTCTGATAACCCACGGTGACCCCCCGCTTGACCAACGACCGAGTAGGAGCTGACAATGGAGCTGAAGGCGCTGCGGGACCATCTGCGTCGTGGAGGTGCATCGACGCTGAACCACCCGGCTACTTACGCGGTCGCGGAGGGTACGATCGTGGCACCGGCGCGCTACGCCGGCCGCACGGCTCGGAGTTCGTCGTCGAGACGCGATGGATCGACGGCGCCTTCCAGCGCGCGGCGCTGATCGACTCCAAGCAGTCCCAGAGCAACCGCGCCGAAGAAGGGCTTCTCGCCGCCCGGCGCGACGGCGGTGTGGCGGCAAGCATCCCCCCTCTCTGCCAAGCTCGCGCGAGACAGGTTCTTCCGTTGGATTACTGAGCTTGAGGGCGAGAACGGACGCGTGTTGTGTCGCAGTTCTCCGCAGGAAAGCAGGAGCCGGAGGAAGGTCCCGTCGGCGGTTCGCCGGAGGGAGCCGAAGGCGAGCGTAGGCGAATCGCCGACGGCGTCGACCGGCCGCGGGGTCCGGACCCCGAGCTCGCCGAGAAGGCCAAGCGCCGCCGGTTCACCGCGGCGTACAAGCTGAAGATCGTGGTGGCCGCGGACGCGTGCACCAAGCCCGGTGAGGTCGGTGCGTTGCTGCGCCGCGAAGGGCTGTACTCGTCGCTGCTCACGGAGTGGCGGCGGGCCCGCGACAGCGGGCGCGCTCGGGGCGCTTGAGCCCCGCCGGCGTGGCCCGAGGCCGCCGAGCGCCGAGCGCGTGGAGCTCTCGACGGTGCGTCGTGAGCTTGAGCGCTCGCGGGCGGATCTCGCGACGGCGCGTCGGGTGATCGAGGTGCAGGGAAACGTCTCAGCGCTCTTGGAAGAACTGCCCTCCAAGAGCGCGCCGGATCAAGACGAGCAGCAGGACACGCGATGATCGACGCCGCCATCCAGGAGATCGAGCCAATGGTCGGCACGCTTCCGGCGTGCCGCGCGCTTGGCGCCTCCCGCGCCGGCCTGTACCGGCGGCGCAGCCCGCCAACGCCCCGGATCTTGCGGCCGCGGCGGCCGCCGGACCGGGCGCTCTCCGACCACGAGCGCGCCGCCGTGCTCGAGCAGCTCAACAGCGCACGGTTCATGGACGCCTCTCCCGCGGAGGTCTACGCCACGCTGCTGGACGAGGGCCGCTACCTGGCCTCCGAGCGCACGATGTACCGGCTCCTGGCCGCCGACGCCCCGGTCCGGGAGCGGCGTGATCAGCTCACCCATCCGCCCTACGCCCGGCCCGAACTGCTCGCCGAGCAGCCGAACGAGGTGTGGTCGTGGGATATCTCAAAGCTCAAGGGTCCGGCGACCTGGACGTACTTCTACCTGTACGTGATCCTCGACGTCTACAGCCGCTACGTCGTCGGCTGGACCGTGCAGCATCGCGAGAACGCGCCCCTCGCCGAGCGGCTCATCGCCGACACCCTGCACAAGCTGAACGTCGGTCGCGGGCAGTTGACGATCCACGCCGACCGCGGCAGCTCGATGACCTCAAAACCGGTCGCGTTCCTGCTCTCCGATCTGGGGGTCACGAAGACGCACAGCCGGCCTTACACGTCGACGGACAACCCGTACTCCGAGGCCGCGTTCAAGACTCTGAAGTACCGGCCCGGCTTCCCCGCCCGCTTCCAGAACATCAACCAGGCCCGCGAGTTCTGCCGCGTGTTCTTCCGCTGGTACAACCAAACGCACCGGCACGCCGGGATCGGTCTCGTGACCCCGACCGACGTCCACCACGGACGCGCCGAGCAAACCCACGCCGCCCGCGCACAGGCCCTCGACGCCGCCTACGCCGCCACGCCCGAACGCTTCGTCCGCCGGCCGCCGCGGCCGCCCGCGGCTGCCGACGGCCGCCTAGATCAACAAGCCCGACGACCCGACCGCGAGCCCGGAGGTCCGCCACTAAATTCACAGACCCGCTGTCTCAAACGACTTGACAGGTTCCGCCAGCCCTTCGCGCCGACGCCCGCACACACCGCGCGGGTCCATGGCGCCGAACGCTCAATCTGCCGTCGAGGGTTGCGGTCTGTTTATCGCGTGAGCGGAGCCTGCTGAGCCGTCTACGGGCCGCTGACCGCGCCTCGGCCGGACCCGCTGACGTCCCCATCCGGGGTGCCGGCGTTTCAACCCGCCGTCCTCGACGGCGTAGGCAATGTCTACGGCAGCTTGAGCCGGGCTCCGGGCGCCGCGCCGAGCCGGAGGGCCGCCTCGATGCTCCCGCGGAAGGCCCCGATCTGCAGGCAGACGAGCTCCTCGCGCGGGAGTACGCGCCCGTGCTGAATCCAGGCGTGGGTGCTCGCGCGGACGTACACGAGCCAGGCGCCGACCGTCTCGCTGAGCAGCCGATCGCCAGCCAGCGCCCCCATCCGGGAGAGCATCCGCGCGACGATCGCCTCGTCGACGCGCTGCACGAGCGCGAGCACGTCGGGATCGCTCGACGCCCCCGGGGCGAGGGAGGGCAGCGCGTGGGGCTGCGCCTCGATCATGGCCAGGTAGGCCTCTAGCCCGGTACGGAACCGTGCCGGTGCCGAGAGGCCCGGGTCGGGGTCGGATGCGGCGAGGACCTCCTCCGCCATCCGGGTCGACGCCGCGAGGTAGAGCTCCCGCTTGCCGCTGAAGTACCGGAACGCGAGCCCCTTGGAGACCCCGGCCTCGAGCGCCAGCGAAGCCATGGTCACCTCGTCGTAGGCGCGGACGGAGAAGACGCGCACCGCGTGCACCAGCAGGTGCTCGCGACGCCGGTCCGGGGAGAGACGCTCCGCGGCCCCGCCGTTCACCGAGATGTTGACCACGGGGTCAGTATCGGCTACCGTGAGCCCGCGGGCAACTGACCGTCGGGTCAACAAGCGTTGGGAGTGCACCATGGATCGTTGGATGTGTCGGGGTTACAGGGGTCTGGGGGCGGTCGCAGCGGTTCTCGTCGGGCTGGCCGCAGGCGCGGCGGGCGCTTCGGCGGCCGGGCCGGTCAACGCGGCGGGCGCGTGCCTGACCCCGGTAGCGGCGGACGGCCACGAGCCGCCCTGCAACCCGCAGCTCGCAGGGTCGGTCTGGTCGGGCTCTCACCGCTCCTCCTACGCGCAGGCCTCCTCCCCCTTCCCCGGCCCGGCTCCGGGTGATCCGATCGGCTACGAGCACACCCCGGCGATCCTCGGCGCCCCGATCGTCACCGACTTCACCGAGCCCTACGCGGACGGCGGGCGCGCAGTCTGGTTCAGCACCGTGGCCAGCCCCGACGGCCGCAACGTCTACAAGGCCGACTTCACCAGCGGCAAGGTCATCGACCGCCGCGGCTCCATCGAGGAGGTCTCACCCCCCGGGCTGGTGGGGGGCGTCTCCGGCGCGTACAACATCCTCGACGCCGACAACCACCTGATCGTCGGTCGCGGCACCGGGTTCGACGTCTACGGCGACAGCGTGAAGGGCGACCGCTTCTCCAAGATCGCCCTGCTGCGGCGGTTCACCCTGCCGGCCTCCGCGCTCTGTGGCCCCGACGACAAGCTCGTCGGGGCAGCCATGCTGTGGGACGGGCGGGTCGCTTTCGTCACCCAGCTCGGCGTCGTGGGCACCGTCCCGCGCCAGCCCGCGCGGATGAACGCCCAGGAGGTTCGCACGCTGTCGATCAACGGCGCGCGCTGTGCCGGAGCAAAGGGCACGGACGCCGCGCTGGACCAGGTCTCCAACTCGATCGCCGCCGACGAGGACGGCGGGATCTACGTCGTGACCTCCAAGGCCCAGTACAAGTTCGTCGCGACGGGCGACCGGCTGCGCCAGGAGTGGCGCGCCGCTTACGAGACCGGCGCGGGCGGCGGCGTGCGGCTCGGCGACGGCTCGGGCTCGACACCGTCGCTGATGGGCACCGACGCGCGCGACGACCGCTTCGTCGTCGTCACCGACGGCCAGGACCTCATGCACCTCGTGCTCATGTGGCGCGACGAGATCCCCGCCGACTGGAAGGGCCTGCCCGGTCGCGACCGGCGGATCGCCTGCGAGACGCCCGTCACCTTCGGCGATCCGACGGCGCAGACCTCGAGCTCGGAGCAGTCCGTGCTCGTCCGCGGGAACGCTGCGGTCGTGGTCAACAACAAGCTGAAGAACGAGGCGCAGCTGAACGCGCTGCCGCCGCAGGCGCGGATCATTGCCGCCCCGCTCGCCAGCCAGGACCCCGCCAACGCGCCCCACGGCCTGGAGCGGTTCGACTGGGACCCGGCGAGCCGGACCTGCTCCACCCGCTGGGCCAACCGCGAGATCTCGATCCCCAACGGTATCCCCTCGATGTCGACGGTGACGAACCTCATCTACGGCATCGCCCAGGTGAACGGCAGCTTCGGCCTCGCCGGCCTCGACTTCGCGACCGGGAAGCAGCGGCTCTTCGCCCCCTCCTCGGCCCGCCCGGACGACAACTCGTTCTACGCGGCCACCACGGTCGCGCCCGACGGCGCGGTGTGGACCGGCACGTTCACGGGCTACACGATCTTCCGCCCACCGCCCAAGCCCGGCCCCGAGTACGCCTGCAAGGACCTGACCCCCCCCGCTGCCCGGGTGCGGACCGCGGGCAGCCGCCGTCTTCCCGTCACGGGCATCACGCGGCGCGGCGTCCTGGTCAGCGGGCCGGCGCGCGACCGAGCCTGCGGGGAGCTCTCACGGACGACCCTGGAGCGTGTCGAGGTCGCCATCGCCCGCCAGGCGGGTAAGGGCTGCCGGCCGCTCGACGCGCGGGGCCGGGTCGCCCGCCGGACCGTCTCCTGCGCCGAGCCGCAGTGGCTCCGCGCCCGGCTGCTCTCCGGCGCTCGCCGCTACGTGCTGCGGACCGGCCGCCGCCTGCCCGCCGGGCGCTACCGCGTCCGGGCGCGGGCGATCGACCGGGCGGGCAACGTCGAGCCCGCCGCCAAGCAGCGCGTCGTCACCCTGCGGGTCCGCTGATGCGCCGACTCCTGCTGACTCTGACGCTGATCACCGGTCTGCTCGGCCCTGTCGGCGGTGCCTCCGCTCAGGCGGTCGGCGCCGACGCGCTGACCTGCACGCTCGCGCTCACCCGGACCGATCCGGCGAGCGTGAACGTGGCGTTCCCCGACGAGGGCGCCGTCTACTGGAGCTCGGGCTTCGCCGCGACGCCCGGGACCCGGGACCCGGCTACGGATCAACGGCCGCTTCCCGCACGCGCGCTACATGTCCTTCAACCTCTACAACGAGCAGGGCGCCCTTCGACGCGCTGGCCGACGTGGAGCTCACGCCGGAGCCCGGTTCGGCGAACCCGTTCCGCGCGGGCGCGGACCGCACGAAGGAGGAGCGCAGTTACACGGCGTTCGTCGAGTTCGGCCCCCCGCCCGCCCGCCGGGCGCCGAACACGCTCTACACAGGGGGCCAGGCCGCCGGCCTGTTCCTCTACCGCATCTACGTGCCGGACTCCGAGCGTGAAGAGACCGGGGGCGTCGGGCTGCCGACGGTGAACGTCGAGCCGCGGGGCGCGACCGGTGGCGGCTCGCCCTCGGCCTGCGCCGCCGTCGACAAGCCGACGGTCGGGTCCCTCAACGACGCCGTCTCGCAGTCCAACGGGCCGCCGGTGCCCGAGGCGGGGGAGTTCCCGGGCCAGGACCCGCCGCGGTGGCAGAAGTTCAAGGACCTGCCGACCTCCTCCGTCGCGTTCTTCCTGAACAACCCTTACGGCGACCCGTTTCGCACGCCGAGTTCGCCGAGTTCGCCGAGTTCGCCGAGGGCCGCTCGGGCAACGGCGGCTTCCTCTCGAACATTCACAACGCGTACCTGACAACGACGATCAACCGGGCCCGGGGACGTGTCGTGGTCACCACGATGCGCGCGCCCGCCGCACCGCGGACGCGGGCGGGCGAGCCGGTGAAGGGCGACGGCCAGACCCGCTACTTCTCCTGCGAGAACGAGTTCTTCAGCCAGCGCTACATCGCCTGCGCGTCCGACGACCAGACCACCGTGCGGGCGGACCGCACGATGACCTACGTCGTCTCCACGCCGCAGGACCGGCCGGCCAACGCCCGGGCGGAGTGCGGGGTCACCTGGATCCCCTAGGGCCCGGTGCAGGAAGGCGTCATCATCCACCGCCACATGCTCTCCGACCCGACCCGGCATTCGCCGAGTCGATCCAGAAGGCCGCGCTCGGGAAGGAGGCGCAGACGATGGGCGTCTACACGCCCGTCTCGCGATACTTCGCCGACCGCGCGGCCTACGAGGCCACGGGCTGCGCGCGGGAGGATCAGGCGGGCGCGGGCGGCGCCGCGACGGCACGCAGTTGCCCGGTCACTGCGGGCTCCCGCTCGGTGGGCGCCCGGGCGACCCGGGACGGCGGAGCCCACGTTCTGGTCGCCCGGCGGCTGCGGCGGAGCTTCGTGGTCGACGTGCTGCGCGTGGCCGACGGGCGCCGCGTCGGCGGGATCCGTCGCATCCGGGCCGCGCGCTGCAGCGGCTCGTTCTCCCTCCCGCGCTCGCGGCCGGGCGCGGTGGACGTGGTGCGGCTGACGATGAGCCTGCCCGGGGGGCGGCGTGACGTGCGCCGTGTTGTACTGAGCACCGGCGCCGACGGCCAACGGCGCGTCCTGCCGCCCTACTACCGGCGCGACGACTGCGCGCTCGTGCGCTCCGCAAAGCTGTCCAGCCCCGTGTTCGGCGGGACGCAGCGTTGTGGGCTCGGGGTCGCGGTGAAGCTGAACCGGTTCGCCGAGCTCGACGTGACCGTCACGCGCGGTGGGCGGGGTGGTCCGCCCCCTGGCGTCCGCGCGCCAGCCGGGTGGGCCGACCCGCCAGCTCCGCCTGCCGGCCGGCCTGCCGCGCGGTACCTACACGGTCGTGGTGCAGGCCGCCGACGAGATCACGCGCGACCGGCTGGTCCTGCACGCCCTGCGCCGCTGAGCTCCCACCTCGCGTCGCCTCGAGGAAAGCGCCATGCGTGCCGACGGCGTGATCCGTGCCGGCTGTGGCGGGGAAGATCCCCCTCAGCTCGCCCGGCTCACGACCGCGGCCGAGGTCCAGAGGCTCCGCAACGACAAAACGGCCCGGCAACGCTGGCGGCCGAGGCCGTCCGCGCCCGTCCGCAGAACCCCATCAACGCTGGCCGCCGGGGCGTCACGGCGGACGGGCGCGGACGGGGTCGGTTCCCCCGTTGTTCCCTCTGAGCTCCCCCGGCATCGTGCCGAAGGGGTGGGCGTAGGAGTCTCTGGCCCCTCCTGCACGCGGAAACGAGGCCCGCGGCGTCCTCGCCCGCTCGGCGCCCTCGACTCGCCGGCGGGGAGGGCGCGGCGCGCTCGACTCGCCGGCGAGGAGGGACGTAGGGTCACGCGGATGGTCATCCACCACCTCGACTGCGGGACGATGTGCCCGCGGGCGGCCCCCGCGCTCGGGCTCGTCGATCGCGACCCGGGGCACTTGGTGTGCCACTGCCTGCTGCTCGAGGCGCCGGACGGGCTCGTGCTCGTCGACACGGGCTACGGCATGGGGGACGTCCGGGACCGCGCGACGGCTCGGACCCGCACGCCACCTCCTCGCGGCGCGGCTGGATCCCGAGCAGACCGCGGTCGCGCGGGTGCGGGCGCTCGGACACGACCCCGCCGACGTCCGCCACGTGCTCGTCACCCACCTCGACCTCGACCACGCCGGTGGTCTCGGGGACTTCCCCAACGCGACGGTGCATGTCCACGTCACGGAGCTCGCGGCGGCGCGGAGCATCACCCGGGAAACGCGCCTGCGCTACCGCCCGGCGCAGTGGGCGCACGGCCCGCGGTGGGCCGAGCACGACGCCGTGGCCGGCGAGGCGTGGTTCGGCTTCCCACGGGTCCGGCTGCTCGAGGACGTCGGCGTCGAGGTCGCGATGATCCCCCTGCACGGCCACTCCGCCGGGCACGCCGGGTTCGCGATCGCGGACGGCGACCGCTGGCTGCTGCACGCGGGCGACGCCTACCTGCATCACGGGGAGGTCGCGGCCCCGCCCGTCATGAGCGTCGGGCTGCGGGCCTACCACCGCCTCAACTCCGTCGACGAGGCGCAGCGCCCGGCGAACGTCGAGCGGCTCGCGGAGCTCGCCCGAGGCCACGCGGACGTCACCGTCCGCTGCGCCCACGATCCCGCGGAGCTTCCCCGGACCGGCTGAGGTCCAGATCGGGCCGAGCCGTGTCGATCAGCCCGCCGCTCGTTCGTCGTCGTGGTAGGAACCGGGATCGGCCCGGTCGCCACCACCACGAAGGAGATCACGATGCGCTTCATGCTGTTCATGAACCCCGACACCCAGACCATCGGGGACGACTGGGGGACGCCCGACGTCGAGGCCGTCGCCGCGATGGGCGCCTTCAACGAGCAGCTCGTCCAGGCCGGGGTGCTCCTGGCCGCCGACGGGCTGCACCCGCCGACCGAGGGTGCGCGGGTGCGCCGGACCGGCGGCAAGCCCGTCGTCACCGACGGCCCGTTCGCCGAGGCCAAGGAGGTCGTCGGCGGGTACTGGATCCTCGACGTCAAGGACAAGGCCGAGGCGGTCGAGTGGGCGTCGCGCTGCCCGCTGACCGAGGGCGACATGATCGAGGTCCGGCGGGTCTATGAGATGTCCGACTTCCCCGACGACGTGCAGGCCGCGGCCGAGCTCTCCGAGCTGCCGCCGGAGCAGACGTCGGCGAGCTGACGGTGGGGCGGACCGACGCGCATCGGGCGGTCGACGCGGTCTGGCGGATCGAGTCGGCCCGCCTGGTGGCTGGCCTCGCGCGGCTCGTGCGCGACGTCGGCCTGGCCGAGGACCTTGCGCAGGACGCGCTCGTCCGCGCGCTGGAGGTGTGGCCGGCGTCGGGCGTCCCGGAGAACCCGGGCGCCTGGCTCATGACCACGGCCAAGCACCGGGCACTCGACCGCCTGCGGCGCGACGCGACGCTCGAGCGCAAGGAGGACCAGCTCCTGCGCGAGGCGGGCGCGCGCTTCGCGCTCTCGGCGGCGGAGCTCGCCATCTCCCGCGAGGAGGACCTGGGCGACGAGCTGCTCACGCTCGTCGTCACCTGCTGCCATCCCGTGCTCGGCGCGCAGGCCCGCGTCGCGCTGACCCTGCGTGCCGTCGGCGGCCTGACCTCGGAGGAGATAGCCCGCGCCTTCTTGGTTCCGACGACGACCATCCAGCAGCGCATCGTCCGCGCCAAGCAGGCGCTGGCGGCGGCGCACGTCGGCTTCGACGTCCCCTCGCGTGACGAGCTCGGCGAGCGGCTCGGCTCCGTCCTGGAGGTCCTCTACCTCGTCTTCAACGAGGGCTACGCCGCCACGGCCGGCGACGACTGGCTGCGTCCCGCGCTCACCTCAGAGGCGCTGCGCCTCGGCCGGATGCTCGCCCAGCTCGCCCCGGACGACCCCGAGGTGCACGGGCTCGTCGCGCTCATGGAGCTCCAGGCGTCGCGCAACCGGGCACGCACGAGCGCCACGGGCGCGCCGGTGCTCCTGCTCGAGCAGGACCGCGCGCGCTGGGACCGGCTGCTCGTGCGCCGCGGCTTGGCGGCGCTGGACCGCGGGGAGGCCCTCAGCGACGATCCCGGCCCCTACGTGCTCCAGGCCGCCATCGCCGCCTGCCACGCGCGCGCCCCCACCGCCGAGGCCACGGACTGGCCGCGGATCGCCGCGCTCTACGCGCGGTTGGCCGAGCGCGTCGAGTCGCCGGTGGTCGAGCTCAACCGCGCGGTCGCGCTCGGGATGGCCTTCGGCCCCGCGCTCGGCCTGCAGCTCGCCGACGCCCTGGAGGCCGATGGCAGCCTCGAGGGCTACCACCTGCTCCCGAGCGTGCGCGGCGACCTGCTCGAGCGACTCGGGCGTCACGAGGAGGCGCTGGCGGCGTTCACGCGGGCCGCGGCGCTCACGGCCAACGCGCGCGAACGCGCGCTGCTGACCACCCGGGGGGCCGCCTGCGGCGCCCAGCTCGGATTGGGCGCGGGTGGCCGGGGCCTCAGCGCGTAGGCAGAACCATCGAGGGTGGAGGCCGCGCTCAGAACACCCCGTACTGGCGGACCAGCCGCCGCAGCGGCTCCCGCTCGAACAGCAGCGCCGACAGGCCCTGCTGGATCTCGCGGCCCAGGCGGCGGCACTCCTGGAAGGTCGGGTCCTCGCGGGCCTCGGAGCGGGGAAGCGCCTCGAGCGCGGCGCGCTGCTCGGGGTCGTCGAGCAGGGCGAGGAAGCGGTCGTAGGCGCCCAGGGTGCGCACGCCGGCGTCGACGGCCTCGTAACGCAGGAACGCCGCCGCGATGCGGTCCGTCGGCGGCTGGAGCAGCTCGCCGAGCAGGAGCGCCGGGGCGTCGTCGGCGGTGACGTGGTGGCACTCGAGCAGCGGCAGCAGACCGCCCGCGAAGAGCATCGTCCGCGAGGTGCGCAGCTTGGCGTGGCGCAGCGCCCACTTGCCGTCGTCGCCCGCGCGCGCCTTGGCCTCGAAGTCGACGGCGACCGTGCGCCAGTAGCGCACCACGTCGTTGAGCAGGAAGCGCGGCGGACGGCGGTCGCGGCGCTCCCCGCCGAGGTAGGCGTCGAGCAGGGTTGCGAGCACGCGGCGGTGCACGTCGGCGCCGAGCAGCGGGGCGCTCTCCAGCAGCACGAGCATGCGCCGCGTCAGCACGCGGTTGGAGTCCTCCTGCAGCCCGATCGTCGCGAGCTCCTCGACGGTCACGACGTCGTCGAAGGTCCCCTGCGCGCCGCTCGCGCCGCCGGGGAAGGCCGGCGCCAGCTCGTGCATCCGCGGCCGCAACCCGTCGTGTCGCGCACCCGTCGTGACCACGAGCACGTCGTCGTCGGAGCCGCTCGTGAGCTCCCCGCGCCCCCACGAACCGAGCAGCACGACCGCCACGTCGGGGTCACGCGGCATCCCGGCCAGCGCCGCGCGCGCAGCGTCGCAGCGCTCGGAGGTCCGGGCGCGCGCAGCCTCCAGCGCGAGGAAGCCGACGCCGCCGGCCGTCCCGAGCGCGCTCAGCGGCGTGGAGGTGGGGCTTCCAGGATCCACGGGACGTCCGGGCAGCGGGACAGCACGCGCGCGTAGCGAGCCTCGTCCTTGCGGTAGAGCGAGATGTGCGAGCCCCGGCCCGCGCGCAGGGAGGAGACGTGGAGCTGGCGCAGCCGCGCACTGAACGCGTCGAGCAGGCGGTGGGCGACGTCCATGTCCTCCTCCACGGCGCCCGCGTGGGCGACGTCGAGGCAGAAGCCCGCGTCGGGCAGTGCCGCGAGCAAGGGCGCCAGGTGCTCCGGCAGCTGCCCAAGCGTCTTGCGCGGATCCATGTTCTCGATCACCAAGCGACGCCCCAGCGGCAGCCACGCCTCGGGCTCGGTGATCTGGTCGGGGTGGACGACGATCGAGTCGACTCCGGAAGGCAGGCGGCCGAGCAGCGCGACGAGCCCGGCTTCGGGCAGCCGCCGCCGCTTGGTCGGCGCGTGGACGGAGAGGTAGTGGAACGGCAGCCGCGGCGTGCCCTCGAGGAAGGCCACGAGGCCCGGCAGCTCGTCCTCGCCGAGTGCGCTCAGCTCGGCCGCGAAGGTCGAGACCTCGACGGCGCGCTCGACCATCCCGGTCCAGTCGCCCCGCGAGAAGTCCATGTACCCCGTGGAGGCCCCGAGCGGATGGTGCATCGCCAGCAGCGCGGAGCGCAGCGGCCGCGTCGGCGTCTGCAGCCGCCCGCCGAGGGCCAGCAGCGGGAACGCGGGCTGGAGGGCGGGGGGGGAACGGCGCGGCACGCAGCGCCGGACCCTACCTGCGGCGTGCGACGACGAAGGGGCCACGGGCACGCTCGGCCGGGGCCTGCACGGCGGGTCGAGCGGCCCACGCGCCGTCCGGGAGACCGCGAGCAGTCCTAGAACCGGCTTCGAGATCAGCCGCGCCTCTTCGAAACCGGTTCTTACGCCCGCTTGAGGCTGCGGCGCTTGCATTGAATGCATGTCCGCAACGTCCCGCTTCCTACCCGCGGCCGCCGGCGGCGTGACGGGAGCCACGCTGTGCGTCGGCGCCCTCGCGATCGGGGGCGTCTTCGACGACCCGCCCGCCCAGCTCGTCACCGCCGCGCCGCCCGCAGCCTCCGCCCCCGCCGTGCGCGCGACGCCGGCCGCCGCCGGCTCGCTGGCCGCGCTCTACGAGCAGACCAGCACGTCCGTCGTCGAGGTCCGTGCCCGCGGCGGGGGCTCCGACGACCCCAAGTCGCCGTTCCCCGATCCGCGCACGCCCGAGCCGCGCGCGCCCCAGCCCAAGAGTCCCGGCCGCAAGGGCATCGCGACGGGCTCGGGCTTCGTCGTGGACGCCGACGGCACGATCGTCACCAACGCCCACGTGGTCGGCGACTCCAAGGACGTCACCGTCCGCTTCGACGAGGACGACGAGCCCGTCCGCGCGCAGGTCCGCGGCACGGACCCCTCGACGGACATCGCCGTGCTGAAGATCGACCCTGAGGCCGCAGGCGGGCGCGTCAAGCCGCTCGAGCTCGCCAAGGCCGGCGACGTCAACGTGGGCGAGACCGCGCTGGCGATCGGCAACCCCTTCGGCCTCGAGCGGACCGCCACCGCGGGCATCATCTCGGCGATGGGCCGCCAGATCGAGGCGCCCAACGGGTTCTCGATCGCCGGCGCCATCCAGACCGACGCGCCGATCAACCCCGGCAACTCGGGCGGCCCGCTGATCGACGCCGACGGCCATGTGCTCGGCGTCAACTCGCAGATCCTCACAGGCGGCAACGGGGCCAGCGGGAACGTGGGAATCGGCTTCGCGGTGCCGGCCACGACGGTCGCCGACGTGCTGCCGGAGCTGAAGGCGGGCCGCCGCATCGCCCGGCCCTACCTCGGGATCTCGACCGCGGAGCGCCCGTCGGGCCCCGGCGCGCTGATCGCCCAGGTGGTCAAGGGCGGCCCGGGTGACGACGCCGGTCTGCGGGCGCGCGACGTCGTGGTGCAGATCGGCGACACGCCGATCAAGCGGCCCGAGGACGTCGCGGCGGCCATCGAGGGCCGCAAGCCCGGGGCTGCCGTGCCGGTGACCGTGGTCCGCGGCGGCGACCGCCGCACGGAGCAGGTCAAGCTCGGCACGCGACCCACGTCCATACGATGAGCCTCGTGGAAGCCGAGACGACGGAGGGCGCCCCCGGCGGCGCCCGGGAGCAGCTCGAGTCGGCCTTGTTCGAGGTCAAGCGCGTGATCGTCGGGCAGGACGCGATGCTCGAGCGCCTGCTCGTGGCGCTGCTCACCGGAGGGCACGTGCTGCTCGAGGGCGTGCCCGGGCTGGCCAAGACGCTCACGGTCAAGACGATCGCCGAGGTGCTCGGCGGCTCCTTCCGCCGCGTGCAGTTCACCCCCGACCTCGTTCCTTCAGATCTCGTCGGCACGCGCGTCTACCGCCCCGACACCGGCCGCTTCGACATCGAGCTCGGCCCCGTCTTCGGCAACGTCCTGCTCGCCGACGAGATCAACCGCGCGCCCGCGAAGGTGCAGGCGGCGCTGCTCGAGGTCATGCAGGAGCACCAGGTGACCATCGGGGGCGAGACCTTCCGCGTGCCCGAGCCCTACCTCGTCCTCGCGACCCAGAACCCGATCGAGTCCGAGGGCACCTACCCGCTGCCCGAGGCGCAGACTGACCGCTTCCTGTTCAAGCTGGTCGTGGGGTACCCGACGCTGGACGACGAGGCGTCGGTCGTCGCGCGGTCGCTCGACGACGCGGTCGCCGTCCGCGAGCTGCTGGCGCCGGCCGACCTCCTGCGCCACCGCGAGGCGGCCGCTCAGGTGTTCGTCGACGGGGCGATCATCCGCTACGCCGTCGCGCTGGCCGACGCCACGCGCAACCCCGCGGCCCACGGCCTGGCCGAGCTCGGGTCCTACGTCGAGTTCGGTGTCTCCCCGCGCGGGCCGATCGGGCTGGTCCAGGCCGCGCGTGCCCTCGCGCTGCTGCGAGGCCGCGGTCACGTCGTCCCGCAGGACGTCCACGACCTCGCGCTCGACGTGCTGCGCCACCGCATCGTGCTGCGCTACGAGGCGCTGGCCGAGGACGTCACCGCCGACGACGTGATCACCCGCGTGCTCGACGCCGTCCGCATGCCGAGCCAGCCCATGCGGGACCGCATCCGCTCGTGAGCTCCGTTCGCGGACCGGCGTCGTCGCCGCTGCTGCGATCGCCCGCCGGCCGTCAGGGTCCCGGGCCGGTGCCGCTCGCGCGGCTGGCCGCGCTCGAGCTGCGGCTGAGCCGCCGGACCGCCGCGCCGCTGCCCGGCGAGCACCTCGCCGTGGGCTCCGGGGCGGGAGTGGAGCTCGCGCAGCTACGGCCGTACGTGCCGGGCGACGACGTGCGGGCGATGGACCCGGCCGCGACGGCCCGCACCGGCGTGCCGCACGTGCGCGTCCACGTCCCGGAGCGCGCGCTTACCACCTGGGTCGTACTCGACGTCTCGGCTTCGATGGCCTTCGGGACGGCCGACCGCCTCAAGGCCGACGTCGCCGAGGGTGTGGCGACGGTGGCCGGACGCCTGGCCACCCGGCGCGGAAACCGCCTCGCGCTCATCACCTGCGGAGCGGCGGTCGAGCGCGTCCTGCCCCCGCGCGGCGGCCGCGGCGCGCTCACCCACCTGCACCAGGTGCTCGCCGAGGGCGTCGCCACCGATGCCCTTCCCCGCGGGTCGAGGGGCACAGGCGGCGCGCCGGCCGGCGGGCTCGGCTCCGGGCTGCAGCGCGCGGACAAGCTCACGCGCGGCCACGGCCTCGTCGTGGTGGTCTCGGACTACCTCGAGGAGCCCGACGCGTGGGAGCGCCCGCTGCGCGCGCTGCGCCACCGCCACGACGTCGTCGCCGTCGAGGTCCGCGACCGGCGCGACGAGGAGATCCCCGCGGTCGGCACGTTGTGGCTCCGCGACCCCGAGACGGGCCGCGAGCTCCAGGTGGACACGAGCGACCGCCGCATCCGCGAGCGCTTCGCCGCCGCAGCCGCTGCCCGACAGGACGCCACGGCCCAGGCGCTCACGCGCCTCGGTGCCCGTCACGCGATCTGCCGCACCGACGGTGACTGGCTCGCCGCGCTCGGGAGGGTGCTGCGATGAGCCTGCCCGGCGTCCTGGCCGTCAGCTTCCAGAGCCCGTGGTGGCTGCTGGCGCTCGTCCTCGTCCCCTTGGCGGTCGCGGGCTACCTCGCGCTGCAGAGCCGGCGCCGCGAGTACGCCGTGCGCTTCTCGAGCCTGGCGACCCTCGCCTCGGTCGTGCCGCGGTCCCCGGGCTGGCGGCGCCACCTGCCGCCCGCGCTGCTGCTGCTCTCGCTGCTCGCCCTGGCCCTCGCGCTGGCCCGGCCTGAGGCGACGTTCTCCGTCCCGCGTGAGCGGGCCTCGGTGATGCTCGTGACCGACACCTCCGGCTCGATGGCCGCCGAGGACGTCGAGCCCGATCGCCTCACGGCCGCGCGCGCAGCGGCCAACGCGTTCCTCGACGAGGTGCCGGCGAAGATCCGCGTCGGCCTGGTCGCGTTCTCCTCCACCTCAGCGGTCCTGCAGACGCCGACCACCGACCGCCCTGCCGTCCGCGACGGGCTGCAGACCATCCAGGCCGGCGGCGGCACGGCCACGGGCGACGGCATCGAGGCGGGGTTGCGGGCCCTTAACGCGCAGAACCAGAACCGCTCGGAGGCCGAGCGGATCCCGGGCGCGATCGTCCTGCTCTCCGACGGCAAGGCGACCTCGGGCGCCGACCCGGCGAACGTGGCGCGCAAGGCCCGCCAGGCGCGGGTGCCGATCTACACCGTCGCGCTCGGTACCCAGGACGGCTCGATCGTGACTCCGGACGGGCAGGAGCTCAACGTGCCGCCCGACCTCGACGCGCTGCGCGCGATCGCGGAGACCTCCGGCGGAAAGTTCTTCGACGCGCCCTCGGCCGACGCACTGAAGAGCGCCTACGCCGACCTCGGCTCGCGCCTGGGCACCGAGCCCGAGAAGCGCGAGGTGACGTCGGCCTTCGCGGGCGGCGCGCTCCTGCTCCTGCTCGCGGGCGCCGGCCTCGGCCTGCTGTGGTTCGGCCGCCTGCCCTGAGGGGCGAGACTGAGAAGGGCTCGACGAGTCGACGACCGGCACGATCGGGGGACGGCTTCGCGGGGTCGCCGATCCGCTTGCCGAACTCGCGACGCTCGCGGTTCTTCCAGGGTCTCGCGGCGTAGGTCTCGGCTCCGCGCTCATGGAAGCGGTTGAGGAGCGCCTGCGCTCGGAGCAGCGGGCTCAGCGGATGACGACGACCGCGGCGCCGACGTCGGCCTGGTCCCACGCCGCGTCTGCGGTGAGGACCGGGAACCCGACCTCGCGGGCGAGCGCCAGGCAGCAGCGGTCCGCCAGCGACAGGCCAAGATGCCGGGTGGCGGCCCGAAGTACAGCGGCGTCCTCCGCCTGCCCGGCGGTCAGCGGAACGACGGCCAGCCCGATCGCTTCGAGCCGGTGCCGGTCCTGCGTCGGGTCGACGCCCTTCTCGAGGCCCCGTTGCATGATCTCGACCCAGTTGACGGCGGAGACGAGGGCACGCGGGAGCACCTCCAGGACGGCGCCCGCACCGGACTCCTCGAAGAGGAGCGCGAGGACGGCCGAGGCATCCAGGACCGCGGCGGTGCGGCTCACTCCTCCTCGTTCTCGCGACGCGCCTCCTCGCGGCGCTCGGCGATGAGGTCGTCGGCTTCGTGCCCGTTGCCGAGGTGCTTCCACATGCCGCGGACCGAGGCCGCGTCAACCCGTCTGGGCCGGAGCACGATCTCGTCGCCGTCACGGACGAGCGACAGGAGGTCGCCTTCCTGGAGCTGGAGCTCGCGACGCATCGCGACTGGGATGACCAGCCGGCCCTGACGTCCCAGCGTCACGTCCGTGGCATTTCTCGCAGATGGCATAGCCACGAGTGTGCCACAGCACGTCGACCCCTATCCGCGGCGCGTTCCCGCCGCTACACTGCCGCCCGTCAGCCGATAGTCGCAGCCGCCCAACGACGAGTCCCCCGCCACATACGGGGTGTGCCCCGGGCGGGGTCCGTGAGCGCTGACGCGCCCCGAAAGGGGTCGATGTTCGCCGTGCTATCTTGGCTAGTCCGCGTCTGATCCCGGACCGCGGAGCCTCAAACCCCCCGCCCGCCCTCCCGACCCCTCAGAGGAGTCGCCCGCTGTGCCTCGTGTTGACGCCCCCCGCACGCGCCGAACCTACGCGCGCCTGCCGAAGTCCCTCGACGTCCCGAACCTGATCGACATCCAGCGGAAGTCCTTCGCCTGGCTCGTCGACACGGAGAAGGGCGGCCTGCGGGAGACGATCGACGACATCTCGCCGATCGAGGACTACACGGGGCACCTGGCCGTCAACTTCGGCGAGTTCCACTTCGACGAGCCGGCCGCGTCGATCGCGGAGTGCCGCGAGAAGGACCTCACCTACTCGCGCCCACTCACGGTCACCGTCGCGTTCATCAACCACGAGACGGGCGAGATCCGCGAGCAGTCGGTCTTCATGGGCGACTTCCCGTGGATGACCGAGCGCGGCACCTTCATCATTAACGGCACCGAGCGCGTCGTCGTCACGCAGCTCGTCCGTTCCCCGGGCGCCTACCTGATGGAGCCCAAGGATCGCGAGAAGCAGGTCTTCACCGCGAACCTCATGCCGGCCCGCGGCTCGTGGCTCGAGCTCGAGATCGACAAGAAGGGCAAGGTCTTCGTCCGCATCGACCGCAAGCGCAAGCTACCGGTCACCGTGCTGCTGCGGGCCATGACCTACAACCCGGAGACGGACGGCGCCGCGGAGGAGTCCGAGGACGACATCGCGCGCCTCGACTCAGAGATCGCCGAGCTGTTCGGCAACTCGCTCTACATCCGCAACACGATCGAGAGCGACCCGGAGGCGACCAAGACGAAGAAGGGCGCGCTGATCGAGCTCTTCAAGAAGCAGCGCCCGGGCGAGCCGCCGTCGGTGGACGCCGCGTACGGGCTGATGAACCAGCTCTTCTTCGATCCCAAGCGCTACGACCTCACGCGCGTCGGCCGCTACAAGCTCAACGCGCGCCTCGGCCTCGACATCGACCTCGAGACCCGCGTCCTGACTCACGACGACATCCATGCGCTCGTGCGTGAGCTCGTCTCGCTGCCGAAGCACCTCGGGATCCCCGAGGACGGCGAGGTCGAGATCAAGGACTACGCCGCCGAGGCCGCCTCCATGGCCCGCGAGCCCGTGGCTGACCACCTCGACGAGTACGAGCACTTCGGCAACCGCCGCCTGCGCACGGTCGGCGAGCTCATCCAGGAGGCCTTCCGCATCGGCCTCTACCGCATGGAGCGCGTGGTTCGCGAGCGCCTCACGACGGAGGACGAGGACACGATCACGCCGCAGACGATCGTGAACATCCGCCCGGTCGTGGCCGCGCAGAAGGAGTTCTTCGGCTCCTCGCAGCTGTCGCAGTTCATGGACCAGACGAACTCGCTCTCCGGCCTGACGCACCGCAGGCGCCTGAGCGCCCTCGGCGCCGGCGGCCTGACCCGCGAGCGCGCGCCGATCGAGGTCCGCGACGTCCACCCGACCCACTACGGCCGCATGTGCCCGATCGAGACGCCGGAGGGGCCGAACATCGGCCTGATCGGCTCCCTGTCGAGCCACGCGCAGGTCTCCGAGCACGGCTTCATCACCACGCCGTACAAGGTGGTCAAGGACGGCAAGGTCACCGGCGAGATCGTGCACTACGACGCCACGCAGGAGGAGACGCTCCTGATCGCCCAGGCCAGCGTGCCGGTCGACGCGAAGGGCAATCTGCAGGTGCCCGACACGACGGTCTGCCGCACCCAGGCCGGCTCGTACGTCAACGCGACGGCGGCCGAGATCAACCTCATGGACATCTCGCCCGAGCAGATCTGGTCGGTTGCCACGGCGATGATCCCGTTCCTCGAGCACGACGACGCGAACCGCGCGCTCATGGGCTCGAACATGCAGCGCCAGGCCGTCCCGCTGCTGATCCCGGACGCACCGGTGGTCGGCACGGGCATGGAGCGCCGCGCGGCGCTCGACACGGGCGACGTGCTGCTGGCCAAGGCGGCCGGGACGGTGACCTTCGTCGACGCCACGCAGATCACGGTCGAGGGTCCCGAGGGGAAGATCGACTACGAGCTGTCGAAGTTCGACCGCTCCAACCAGGGCACCCTCATCCACCAGAAGCCGCGGGTGCGCACGGGGGAAGAGGTGGAGGTCGATCACGTGCTCGCGGACGGCTCCTCCACCGACCACGGCGAGATGGCGCTGGGCAAGAACATGATGGTCGCCTTCATGTCCTGGGAGGGCTACAACTTCGAGGACGCGATCATCCTCAACAAGCGCCTCGTGAAGGACGACGAGCTCACCTCGATCCACATCGAGGAGTACGAGATCGACGCCCGCACCACGAAGCTCGGCGACGAGGAGATCACCCGCGACATCCCGAACCGCTCGGAGGAGTCGCTGCGCAACCTCGACGACCGCGGCATCGTCCGCATCGGCGCCGAGGTCAAGTCGGGCGACCTCCTGGTCGGCAAGGTCACGCCCAAGGGCGAGACCGAGCTCACCGCCGAGGAGAAGCTCATCCGCGCGATCTTCAAGGAGAAGGCGCGCGAGGTTCGCGACACGTCGCTGAAGGTCCCGCACGGCGAGGAGGGCGTCGTCATCGACGTCATGACCTTCTCCCGGGAAGAGGGCGATGACCTTCCGCCCGGCGTGAACGACCTGATCCGGGTCTTCGTCGCCAAGAAGCGCAAGATCTCCGAGGGCGACAAGCTCGCCGGCCGCCACGGCAACAAGGGCGTCATCTCGAAGATCGTCGACTCCGAGGACATGCCGTTCCTCGAGGACGGCACGCCGGTCGACGTGATCCTCAACCCGCTGGGCGTGCCCTCGCGCATGAACGTCGGGCAGATCCTCGAGACGCACCTGGGCTGGGCCGCGGCGCAGGGCTGGTTCCCCGACGGCACCGAGGCGTGGGAGGCCAACAAGGACGTCCCGCACCGCCTCACGGGCCGGCCGAAGGTCTACACCGCGACGCCCGTCTTCGACGGCGCCTCGGTGGCCGACGTCGACGACGCGCTGGTGAAGTGGCAGGAGCACTACACCGCGGCTCACAAGGACCGCCTGCACATCAAGATGGACATCGACATGAGCCGGCGCGAGGGCACCAAGGCCTCGGGCAAGTTCACGCTCTTCAACGGCCGCACCGGCGAGCCGTTCGAGGAGCAGGTGACCGTCGGCTACATGTACATCCTCAAGCTGCACCACCTCGTCGACGACAAGATCCACGCGCGCTCGACGGGCCCGTACTCGCTGGTCACCCAGCAGCCGCTGGGCGGCAAGGCGCAGTTCGGCGGCCAGCGCTTCGGCGAGATGGAGGTCTGGGCGCTGGAGGCCTACGGCGCGGCCTACACGCTGCAGGAGATGCTCACGATCAAGTCCGACGACACCGTCGGCCGCGTGAAGGCCTACGAGGCGATCGTCAAGGGCGAGAACATCGCCGAGCCGAGCATCCCGGAGTCCTTCAAGGTGCTCCTCAAGGAGATGCAGTCGCTCGGGCTCGACGTGAACGTCGTCTCCGAGGAGGGCGCCCACGCGGAGATGCGCGACGAGGACGACGACCTCCTGCGCGCAGCCGAGGAGCTCGGCATCGACCTCTCAGGCGTGCGCGCGGGCAACGGCGCGGCGGCCGACGAGGCCGTCGAGGGCAGTGACGACACGGACGCGGCGGACGTCGCCGTGGCCGAGAGCGATGACGACGAGCCGGCCGACATCGACGCAGGAATCGACATCGAAGTGGCAGCAGCACCCGCGAGCGAAACCGAGGATCCCGCATGATCGACACAAGGGGCTTCGCCCCTTACGCCACTCGGCTTTGCCTCCCGGCTAACCCCAAGTTTGAGGATTTTTCATGATCGACATCAACAACTTCGACGCCATCGAGATCGGGCTGGCCAGCTCGAAGCAGATCCGTGGGTGGTCGTCAGGTGAGGTCACCAAGCCCGAGACGATCAACTACCGCACGCTCAAGCCCGAGAAGGACGGCCTCTTCTGCGAGCGCATCTTCGGTCCCACCAAGGACTGGGAGTGCTACTGCGGCAAGTACAAGCGCGTCCGCTACAAGGGCATCGTCTGCGAGCGCTGCGGCGTCGAGGTCACGCGCTCCAAGGTGCGCCGTGAGCGCATGGGCCACATCGACCTGGCCGCCCCGGTCAGCCACATCTGGTTCTTCAAGGGCGTCCCGAGCCGCATCGGCTACCTGCTGGACATGGCGCCCAAGGAGCTTGAGAAGATCCTGTACTTCGCCGCGTCGATCGTGACGTCGGTCGACCAGGAGGCGCGCTGGCGCGACGTCCCCAAGCTGCGCGAGGAGATGCAGGTCGAGATCGACCGCGCCCGCGCGGAGGAGAACGAGCGCGTCGGCGAGCTGCGCACCTCGCGTGAGGCCCGCCTGACCTACCTCGGCGGCGGCGGCGAGAAGGAGTTCATCGACGAGGACCACCTCTGGGCCGAGTCGCTGGACATCAACGTCAAGAAGCTCTCCGACGACGAGCGCAAGAAGCTCGAGAACGAGATCAAGAAGACGTTCGCTACCGACATCGACGACACCCAGGCCTACTACGAGGACGCCCGCGAGCGCCTCAAGGACGTCTGGAAGCTGTTCTCAAACGCCGACGAGCCGGCCGGCGAGCAGCCCGCCGAGGGCGAGGACTGGCCCCTGGAGACCTACGTCGAGAAGTCGATCGAGAAGGATCAGTTCAAGCCCAAGCTGATCATCGCGGACGAGACGTTCTTCCGTGAGCTCAAGCACCGCTTCGGCTCCCCGTTCGGCTTCGGGGAGTACTTCGAGGGCGGCATGGGGGCCGAGCACGTTCGCGAGCTCCTGCGCGACCAGCCCGAGTACGACCGCGAGGCGACTCCCCGGGCCGTCGATCCCGACCGCGTGCCGGGCGAGGACAAGCGCCCGGAGGACCTGCCGGGCATCGTCATGGAGCACGAGCGCGTCGACCTCGAGGACATCGTCAAGAACGGCAAGGGCCAGAAGCAGGCCCGCTCCGTCAAGCGCCTCAAGGTCCTCAGCGCGTTCCTGCACTCCAACAACCGCCCCGAGATGATGGTCCTCGAGGCCGTCCCGGTGATCCCGCCGGAGCTGCGCCCGATGGTGCAGCTCGACGGCGGCCGCTTCGCCACGTCGGACCTCAACGACCTCTACCGCCGCGTCATCAACCGCAACAACCGGTTGAAGCGCCTGCTCGACCTCGGCGCGCCGGAGATCATCGTCAACAACGAGAAGCGGATGCTGCAGGAGGCCGTCGACGCGCTGTTCGACAACGGCCGGCGTGGGCGTCCGGTGACCGGGCCGGGCAACCGCCCGCTCAAGTCGCTGAGCGACATGCTCAAGGGCAAGCAGGGCCGCTTCCGCCAGAACCTGCTGGGCAAGCGCGTGGACTACTCGGGGCGCTCGGTCATCGTGGCCGGCCCGAGCCTGCGCCTGCACCAGTGCGGGCTGCCGAAGATCATGGCCCTCGAGCTGTTCAAGCCGTTCATCATGGCCCAGCTCGTCGAGCGCAAGGACGCGCAGAACATCAAGGCCGCCAAGAAGATGGTCGACTCGATGATCCCGCAGGTCTGGGACGTGCTCGAGCAGGTCATCCACGAGCACCCCGTGCTGCTCAACCGCGCGCCCACGCTCCACCGCCTGGGCATCCAGGCCTTCGAGCCCGTGCTCGTCGAGGGCAAGGCGATCCAGGTCCATCCGCTCGTCTGCTCCGCCTTCAACGCGGACTTCGACGGCGACCAGATGGCGGTCCACCTGCCCCTGAGCGCGGAGGCGCAGGCCGAGGCCCGCATCCTGATGCTCTCGAGCAACAACATCCTGTCCCCGGCCCACGGCGCCCCGCTGGCCGTGCCGTCGCAGGACATGGTGCTCGGCGCGTACTACCTGACCTACGGCAAGGACGCCGCGGAGCTCTCCGACCTGCAGGCCAAGCTGTCGGCGAACGAGTGGCCGGCCGACGAGAAGCGCCCGGACGTCTTCCGCACGGCGCAGGAGGCCGAGCTGAAGTACGAGCTGAAGGGCATCGGCCTGCACGACCTGGCCGAGTACCGCCCGAAGGGCTCCACGGAGGGCCACGTGCTCACGACGGTCGGGCGCATCATCTACAACGACACGATCGAGCGCTCGATCGAGGTGGCTATGGGCGATCAGTTCGACCCGTCGAAGTACACGTTCGTCAACCAGTCGATGAAGAAGCGCGACACGGTCAAGCTCGTCGACGCCCTGGTGCAGTCCTACGGCGCCAGCGCGATCTCGCAGGTCCTCGACGCGTTCAAGGACCTCGGCTTCAAGTACTCGACCAAGGCCGGCATCACGATCTCCAAGAACGACGTGGTGATCCCGCCGGAGAAGGGCGAGATCCTCAAGGGCTTCGAGGACCAGGTCGCCGAGATCACCGGCAACTACGACATGGGCCTGATCACCCAGGAGGAGCGCCACGAGGCCGTCGTGGACAAGTGGAACGAGTGCACCGACGTCGTCGCCCAGGCGATGGAGAAGCACTTCGACGAGCTGAACCCGATCTTCATGATGGCCGACTCGGGTGCCCGTGGCTCGTTCAAGCAGATCCGCCAGCTCGCGGGCATGCGTGGCCTGATGGCCAACCCGAAGGGCGAGATCATCGAGCGGCCCGTGAAGGCGAACTTCATGGAGGGCCTCGACGTGATCGAGTACTTCACCTCGACCCACGGCGCCCGCAAGGGCCTCGCGGACACCGCACTGCGCACCGCCGACTCGGGCTACCTCACCCGGCGCCTGGTCGACGTCGCCCAAGACGTCATCATCCGCGAGCCCGACTGCGGGACCGACGAGCTGATCTACATGGAGGTCTTCAAGCTCCAGGGCGGCAAGCCGACCGACGAGCCCAACGACAACCTGATCGGCCGCATCGCCGCGAAGGACATCCAGGGCCCCGACGGCGGCAAGAAGTTCGTCCAGAAGAACGGCGAGATCGACCGCGCCGAGCTCGAGGTCATCTCGGCCGCCTACGCCGCGCTGGCCGAGGCCGGCGAGGTGTCACGGGTCGCGGTGCGCTCCACGCTGAAGTGCAAGGCCGTCACCGGCGTCTGCCAGGCCTGCTACGGCCGCGCGATGGCCACGGGCAAGACGGCGCAGATCGGCGACGCGGTCGGCATCATCGCCGCGCAGTCGATCGGCGAGCCCGGCACGCAGCTGACCATGCGCACGTTCCACACCGGCGGCGTCGCCGGCGCGGACATCACGCACGGCCTGCCGCGCGTCGTCGAGCTCTTCGAGGCCCGCAAGCCGAAGGGGCTGGCGAAGATCGCCGAGCAGGACGGCGTCGCGACGATCGAGGAGACCGACAAGGCGCTCACGATCTGCGTCACCGACGACGCGGGCGAGGAGCACCGCTACCCGTTCCCGCGCCGCACGCGCCTGTTCGTCGAGAACGGGCAGAAGCTCGAGGCCGGCCACCAGCTCAACGAGGGCTCGCTGTACCCGCACGAGCTGCTCGCGCTGCGCGGCCGCACCGAGACCGAGCGCTACCTCGTCCGCGAGGTGCAGGAGGTCTACAAGTCGCAGGGCGTCGACATCAACGACAAGCACATCGAGCTGATCGTGCGCCAGATGCTCAAGAAGGTCCGCGTCGATCAGAAGGGCGACACGAGCTACCTGCCAGGGCAGTTCGTCGACCGCTACGACTTCGCGAAGGTCAACGCGGACATGAAGAAGGCCAAGGGCGAGCAGGCCCAGTTCGAGGAGATCATCCTCGGGATCACGAAGGCCTCGCTGAACACCGACTCGTTCCTGTCGGCGGCGTCCTTCCAGGAGACCACCAAGGTGCTCACCGACGCCGCGCTGGAGGGCAAGAAGGACACGCTCAACGGCCTGAAGGAGAACGTGATCATCGGCAAGCTGATCCCGGCCGCGACGGGGCTCAAGCGCTACCGCCGCATCGAGATCGAGCCGACCGACCCGCTGCCGCGCATGGCCGACGAGATCGGGCTGCTCGACTCGAACGAGCTCGCCTCCGAGCTCGGCCTGGGTGACCCTGGCTTCTCGGGCTTCGGCTCGTCGCTGTCCTCGGACATCTCAGAGCTCGAGTCGATCGGCGCGGGCGGGACCGATCCCGGCTTCGCCGAGGAGCTCGCCGACCTGGACGTGCCGAGCGACCCGAAGTAGGACGCCTCCGCGTCGCTGCACCCGAGGGCCCGACCGTCGCGCGGGCCCTCGGCGCGTCGAGGGCGCACGCTGTGGGCATCACCGCACGATGTCCGAGTTCCCGAACCAGCCCGAAACCGACGCAGTCCAGGAGGAGCCGCAGCCCGTCACGGGCTCCGCGCCCCAGCAGGCCGAGGGCGAGGAGACCTCGCTGCTCCCTGACGAGGGACGCGCCGAGGGCGAGCCCGCGCCGCTCGACCCAGACGACACGGAGCACTGATGGCCGAGCGCGACGAGGCCCCGATGGGCATCCCCGAGCCCCACCCGGGCGAGGATCCCCGCCGCGGCGAGCACGACGAGCCCGGCTTCTTCCCCCAGGACGAAGAGGTGGCGACGGGCGGCCAGAGCCCCTCCGCCGGATCCGTCGTCACGAGCAGCGTTCGCCGGGACGCTGGGCGGCCCACGCGTGGCAGGCCGGGGTTGAAGGCGTCGTCGATCCACGCGACGGGGCGCGAGCCGCCCACGCGTCGATCGCCGCGAGCTTCCAGTGGGCGTGGAGCGCCCGCCGGCCTCGCGCTCAGCGGACGCGCACGCGCAGCAAGTTGCGCCTGCGGTCCTTGCGCTCCGTGTTGTGAGCACCGTCCACCGCGCGCACCCACACGAGGTACGCGCCGTGCGGGAGCGGGCCGGGCACCCTGGCGCTCCAGCGCGAGGTGCCGCGGACGGTGTGGTACCTGGGGCGCAGGCACGAGCGCAGCGCGCCGAGATGGCCGGAGGCCGACAGCGGCCTGCAGCTCCTCCCGACGCGGAGCAGCACGGCGACACGGACCCGGGCCGGCGCCGCGCGGACGCCGCAGGCGTCATCGACGCTCGTGCCGCGTAGGGCCAATCCCCGGCCCGCGGTGAGCGGCCTGCCCCGGGCGAAGCGACTGCGGGGCGCGAGCGCGTCGCGGCAGCCTCGGGCCTCGCCCGAGCGCCCCGCGGCGGGGGCCGGGGCATCGAGCCCGGTGAAGAGCTCGGGGCTGAGCTCGCCGCCCACGCGCGCGTACAGCGGCAGCTCGTCGAGCGGGGAGCTGCGGACGAGCGTGGTCGGGCCAGTGAGCTGCTGTCCCGTCCACACGTCGCGCCACCGGCCCGCCGGGAGGTAGACCTGCCGCGCCTCGGCCCCTTCGCTCACGCCCTCGGCGACCGGTGCGACGAGCAGGTCGGGGCCCAGCAGGTACTCGTCGTCGGTGCTCACCGCGGTCGGGTCGTCGGGCAGTGCGTACGGCAGCGGGCGGACGATCGGCACGCCGGTCACGGCCGCCGCGTCGCTCCAGCGCTTGAGGTCCGGCGCGAGCCGCGTGTGCAGGTTGGCGAAGCGCCGGAAGATCCGCGTCGTCTCGGGGTCGTCGCCGAAGTCCCATGGCAGGTTGGGCGTCTGCATGATCGGCGAGAGCGCGCCGAGCTGGGTCCAGCGCAGGAAGAGCCCCCGGGTCGGGGCGCCGTTGCCGGTGCTCTCCCGGGTCCCCACGTAGCCGCCGATGTCCGAGCCGGAGACGGGGTAGCCCGACACGGACAGCGACAGCAGGCTGTGCAGCGCCTGCTCGAGGCCCGCGGCGCCTGGAGCCGAGAGGTTGTCGGCCGCCCACAGCGCGGCGTGGCGCTGGCCGCCACGGGCGCCGCCACGCGCGATGATGAAGCAGTCCGGCTTGCCCGCCCGCCGGCAGCCCTCGGCCAGCGCAGCGTGGTAGCGCACGACGTAGGCGTTGTGATTGAGCCGGTTCGGCAGGCCGTTGGCCCACCGCGACCCATCGCCGAGGTCCTCCTCGCCGCGGTCGGCCTTGAAGCCGTCGACGCCGCGACGCAGCAGGTCGGCGGCGGCCTCGGCGAGCGCGTCGAACGCGCGCGGGTCGGTCAGGTCGAGGTGCGGGTCAAGGCCACGCGGCGGCAGGTAGGTCTGGTCGTTGCCGTCGGCGGGCAGGCCGCGGACGAAGCCGGCAGGTGTAGCTTGCTTCCCGACCCGCGAGTCGGCGTCCGCGTACGGGCTGGCCCACGCCATGACGCGGATGTCACGGGCGTGGAGGTCACGGACCATCGCGTCGAAGTCCTTGAAGCGCTTCGGGTCCGGCGCGAGATCACCGCTGCGGCTCTGCCACGGGTTGTCGATCCAGACGGCGCCGATCGGCATCCCCTCGCGCTCCAAGCGCGACACGTAGGCCTCGATCTGCGCCTGGCTCGTGCCGTCATCACGCCAGTAGGCGGGCCGGAAGGCCCAGTCCGGCGCGCCCGGGTCCGGGCGGCCGGCTCGCGCCGTGTAGGCGGCCAGGACGTCGCGCGGCGCACCCGCGAAGAGCAGGAGGTCGAGGCGGTCCTGCTCCATGACCACGTTCACCGCGTCGGGCCGCTCGGTCGCCAAGGCGACGTTCAGCTCGCCGCGCGCGTCGGACTCGACGCCGAAGCCCCAGCCGCCCGTCGACTCAAGGAACGGCACCGCCGCCTCGTTCGTGGACGTCTGGCGGTCGGCGCCCTGGCCGTGGCTGATCCACAGCGGGACGCTGCGCCCGCGCTGGTCGAGCGCGCCGAAGCGCTGGCCGCCGCCGAGGTAGCGCTCCCCCACGGGTGCGTCGAACGCCTCCGCGACGGCGTCGACGCCGGGACCGCCCGGCGTGAAGGCGATGCGGACCGTCGCGCCGCCGTCCTCGAGCGCGATGCGCACTTCTGCGGTGCCGCCGTCGCTGGTCTGAGCCGAGAGGCGCACCGCGTCGCCGTCCGTGCTGACGCGCGTCAGCCGTGTGACGTGCGCCCAGGCGCCGTTGCGCCGGAAGCTCAGCGGCTGGTAGGAGACCGTGGGCAGGCCGGGGTAGGCGAGGTCGATGGAGCCGAGACGGTCGCGGTAGACCGCGGCGTCCAGGTTCGGCAGCGCCTCCACCGGCGTGCTGCGCGCCTCGGCGGCCACGACACGGCCGCCGGCCGTCTGCAGCTGCATCCGCCAGGGATCCTTCGTGATCACGATGCGGTGCGACCCGCCACCGATCTCCACTTGCGCACCGCGGTCCACCACGGGCGGCGGCGCGGCCTGCGCCCCCGCGGCGGGGACGAGCACGAGCACCACGGCGAGCAGCTCGACCGCGAGGAGCCGGAGGCGCCCGTGGCGGGTCGGGTGCAACGCGGCGCGCACGTCGATCAGCGCCAGGTGACCGTCAGGCCGCGCCGCGTCGGACGGCGGTGCAGGCGGACGGTGAGCGTCCTGCTCTTGGCGTCCCACCGGAAGCGGTCGCCGCGCGGGGCGTTGCGCGTGGTGACCGCGAGGTCGAGCGGGGTTCCGCCGGGCTTCTCGGCGATGCGATGGCCGTCGAGGCGCACCCGCTTGGGCGCGGCAACGCCGACGACCTGCACGACGTAGCTGCGCCGGGACGGCGCCCCCGGGCCCGGGCCGCGCGCTCGGCCGATCCGCAGGCGCCCGCCACCGCTCGGCTCGGAGTAGGTCAGCGCCTGCCGGGTCGCGGCGCCGCGCTCGTAGGCCTGGCCGTCGCCGCCGTCCTCGTAGAGCAGCGTGCGGCCTGGGGCTCCGCTGGCGATGCGCAGCGTCAGCGGGTCCGCGGTCCCGACGTGCGGCAGCGGCGCGGACATCGCGACGATGCCGCCGGCGCGCATGTACACGGGCGCGCGGTCGAAGCCGGCTGTCGCGGTGATCGTCGTCGGACCCTCGAAGGTCTCGCCGGTGAAGAAGTCCGTCCAGCGGCCCGGCGGCAGGACGACCTCGCGCGACGCCGTCTTCCCGGGTCGCGTGATCGGTGCGAACAGCAGGCTGTCGCCGAGCATCCACTCGTCCTTGACGTCCTTCAGCTCGGGCCAGTCCAGGGCGAGCAGCCGCGACATGGGCACGCCGGAGTCGTGCGCCTGCCGGGCGGTGTCGTAGAGGTAGGGCACGAGCTGCTCGCGCAGGCGCAAGAAGCGCTCCGCACCCGCCTCGGCGGCTCCCGGGTACTCCCAAGGCAGGCGCTCACCGTGGTTGGAGTGCAGGCGGAGGATCGGCGAGAAGGCACCCATCTGCACCCAGCGCACGTACAGGTCGTCAGCGAGGTGCTTGCCCGCGTACCCGCCGATGTCGTGCGACAAGTAGGGCGTGCCGGTCGCCGCGCCCTCCGCCGGCGTCATGCGGGCCTCGAAGTCGAGCGCCGCCCAGGTCGAGTTCGCGTCGCCGGTGAAGGGGATGGTGGAGCGGTGCTCGGCCCACGGGCCGCTCGCCGGCGCCACGAGATCACCCGAGGCGCCGTTGTTCATGACGTAGCCCGAGCCGAGGCGCGAGAGGACGAACCCGCGGCCGCCGGCGGCACGCTGGTGTTCGGCGTAGAGCTCGTTGATCCAGCCGTCCGGCGTGAGTCCGGGCACCGAGACCCTGCTCGCGTCGCAGCACCAGTCCAGCCAGAAGTTCTCGATGCCGGCGTCCTCGAAGGTCCGGTGCGCGCCGAAGTAGGCCGCGGTCTGGTCAGCGTCGTTCCAGTCGAACACGAAGCAGGCGCAGCCCTCCGGCCCCGTCTGCAGGCGGCCATGGGCGCGCTCCTGGGCGGGCTTGAACGCCGGGTCGCTCGTGTCGATGCTCGGGTGGATGTTGAACAGGGTGTGCAGCTGCTCCTTCTCGGCCCAGGCGAAGAAGCCCTTCGGGTCCGGGTACAGCTTCGCGTTGAACTGCCAGCCGTGGCGCCGGTTGGGTGCCTTCGCGTCGGTGTCGACGGGCAGCACGTCCAGCGGGGTGTCGTGCGCGCGGAAGGCCGGCACGACCTTGTCGCGGTAGTCGGCGGCCGAGTACGCGAAGTAGCGTGAGAACCAGGGTCCGAACGCCCAGCGGGGCAGCAGGGGGGCCGCGCCCGTCAACGTCCGCAGGTCGGCGAGGCCGCGTCGGTACTCGTGGCCGTAGGCGAACAGGTAGCCGTCCTGGTAGGTGCCCGGGTGCGCCGGGCGAGCGACGGCGGTCTCGGGCCCGGTCCTCACGGCGGTGCCGGTGTCCTCGAGCAGGTACCAGCCGTTGGTGTGCAGGAGGCCCGGGTGCTGCGGCGGGAAGACGCCGCCGACGTCCACCGCCTCGCGGGAGTACCCGCCGAGCGCCGTCGGGTCGGCGTCGGCCGTGCCCGGCATGCCGCCGAGCGCGTCGCACGTGCCGCCGAGCTGCTGGCAGGCGTTCCAGCTCGGCCGGGCCGTGGTGCGGACGCCGTCTGAGTCGAAGTCGACGTCGAGCGTGCCGGGGGTGAACGGCCCGGAGCCCTCGAGGTAGTGCAGGCGCAATGGCCCGGTGTCGATCGTCAGCCTGCCGCCCTCGCGGCTGACCTTCGCCGCGACCGGCGGCTGGTCGCGATGCAGCGCGGTCTGCGTCGGTCGATCCTCGAAGCCGCCGCCAGCCGCGTACTCGGCCCGGATGAGCGTCGGGGTGATGACCTCGAAGCGCGCGTCGCCGGAGCGGATCGGCGTGGGCTGCGCCTGAGCAGCCTGGGCTGCCACCAGCGTGCTGAGGACGACGAGGCCTGCCGCGAGCGAACGCATTGAACTGACGATCGCAACGCGATGGAAACTGGCGTGACGTTTCGGTGAAGCCTGCGGTTTCCTCCGCACGGACGCCCCCCGGCTCAGCGGAGACGCAGCGTCCGGCGCGCGACGGCGCTGCGACGGGCGGCGACGTCGGTGACCCGCGCGACGACCTCGTACCGGCCGGCTCGCAGCTTCGTGCGCACGTCCCGCGACCACCGCGACACCCCGCGGGCCGCGACCGGCTCCGGCTTGCGGCACGTCGTCGGTCGGCCGGGCCTGCCGCTCTTCCGCAGCCAGGTGCAGCGAGCTCCCACCCGGCGCCCGACGGCGACCTCCACCGTTGAGACACGATCGCCGCAGCCCGTCCGTGCGCGGCCGCGCACGGCCACGCCGCGCCGCGAGAGCCGCACCCGCTGGAAGGCGACCGTGGCCTCGGGACGCGCGACGCACGCGGGCACGGGCTTGGCCGGTGCGGGCGCGGGCGCGGCCGTGGTGGCGTGCGGCGCTGTGAAGATGTCGTCCCCGAAGCTCCGCAGCCCCGATGCACCCGCGAAGGCGAGGTGCTCACCGATGCCGTACATGTCCTCCAGCGAGCGCAGCAACGAGTACTGGTTGTAGGCCTCGAGCGAGACGGTCTGCGGCGCGATGAAGGGCGAGAGCATGACCGCCCCGGTCATGCCGCCGCCGCTGGAGGGTCCGCCGTACCCGGGATTGTTCGAGTTGGGTCCCGGGACCTCGCCGCAGCAGGCCGCGATGTCGTTGCCCTCGTCGAAGGTGACGATGATCAAGCCGTCCTGGCGGTAGGCCTCCGACGACTGGATCTTCGGGATCCACCTCTTCAGGAAGGCGTCTGCGCGGGCGAGCGAGGACGGGTCGTCGGGGTCGCACTGGTCGTGGGCGTCATTGCACTGGTCCGGGACGATGTACGACAGCCCCGGCGTCTTGGCCGGGTCTGCGATGTCGGCGCCCAGGGGATCGAGGCCGACCACGCGCTGCTGGCACTTGGCGCGGTCATCGAGGATCGCCCGGAAGAAGAGGAACGGCACGTGCTTGCGCCGGTACTCCGGGTTCGTGGTGCCGTTGGCGCGCTGGGAGCACGGCTCGGGAATGCCCTCCGCGTAGGCTCGCCAGGTCAAGCCGGCCTCGTCGAGCTGGGTGGCGAGGGTGCGCGCCGCGGTGGGGTAGATGCAGCCGTGCGTACCGCCGGACTGCTGGTCGACGACCTGGCCGTCGGCTCGGAGGGCAAAGGGCGCCATGTCGTGGTACTCGCGGTCGGGGCAGTCGTCCTGCGTCTGCGGCGCCGGTCCCTGCCCGGAGATCTGGGCGATGTAGTTGTCCAGGCTCGAGTGCCCGATCCCGTAGAAGGACGGCACGAAGGCGCCTTGCCGCGGAAGCTCCTGCGTCAGGTACGGAGCCCGCGCGGCGCCGGCGACGAACGTCTGCGCCAGCGACTTGTTCTCGAGCATGAACACCCACACGTGCTTGGCCGGCGGCGCGCTGGCTCCTGCCGTGACGGGCGCGACGGCGAGCACCGCGAGGAGGGCCAGGACCGTCGCCTTCAGGTAGCGCATCCGGGCGACGATAGAGGCGTCGAGGCGCAGCTGCGCGAAGTCGTGACCTTTGGTCACAAGCGCCTCACGCCGCAAGCTCGACTGACGCGCGCCCGCGGCTCCGCGAGCGCTTCGCGGTCCGTCGCCGTGAAGCGCGCGCCGAGATCGCAGACGTCGCCCGCGCCGAGACCGCGCGCCTCGACGTGCGCCCTCAACGCCTCACCTCGCTCGAGCCCCGAGGTCCTCGAGAAGCTCCTGCTCGCGCCCCGCGCTCAGGCCGGCTAATCGTGGGCGGTGCAAGCCCTGCTCGCGCTCCCACGCCAACACGTCGGTGAGCACCTCGGTGCGGGGACGGTGGCGCAGACCGGCCGCCTGCGCCGCCCTGTCCGAGCGCGCTGAGAACCCCTCCGCGGTCGGATCCACGATCCACATGGCCAACGACTCCGGACCCATGTACTCCGAGACGCCGCGATCGACCAACACGCCGGCTCGGCATGTACGACGGCTCCGACATGGCCGCCGACCGCCCGACTGTCCCCCACCCAGGTCTCGAAGGGCACGACGGGGCCGACGGCGTTGTAGATGCCGGTGAGATGCGCACCCGCAGCGTCGAGGAGCCAGCCGGTCAGGTCCCGCACGTCGATGACCTGCGTGGCGGCTCCCGCAGCCTCCGGGACGAGCATCGTCCCCGCCGGATCGCGCGCAGCACGCGCAACCCAAGCACCGGATCGATCCGTGTGGTCACCAGGACCTCCGATCAACCCGGATCGAGCCACCAGCAACCGATCACCGAGTGCTCGCGTGGAGGCCTGCTCACAGGCTGCCTTGGCCTCGCTGTACTGCCCACGAGTGACCTCGTCTCGATCTGTGGCGGGCACGACCTCGGCATCCTCGTCGGCGCCGCGCGTCGCATGCGAGGCGTAGACGCTGACCGACGAGACGTACGTCCAGTGTCGAGCGCTCCCGCCGAGCGCCTGAAGGGCGTCGCGGACGAAGCGTGGCTGCCAAGAGACCTCGACGACCTGATCCCACTCACGGTCCGCGACCGCGTCGTAGGCTCCGGGCTCACGCCGGTCAGCCTTCACCCAAGTGATGCCGTCGGCGACGGGACCGCTCTCCCCCCGCGCCAAGCAGGCGACGTCGTGCCCGCGCGCCACGCCCTGCTGCGCCAGCTCGCGTCCCACCCAAGCGGTGCCGCCGAGCACGAGGATCCTCACGAGAGGTGTCAACCACGTAGGGCGGTAGGGCGGTCGGAGCTGCGGGCAAGCTCGCGCCATGAGCGTCTTCCCAGATGAGCCCTTCGACGACGATGAGCCCGGTGGCGCGGCGCCCGGCACGCCGCCGGGGGTTCCGGACGCCGACGAGCAGGACGAGCACGGCGTCGCCGAAGGCGAGCCCGCGCCGCTCGATCCGGACGACACGGAGCACTAGCCCGGTGCGCCCGCGGGCGGTCAGGGGCAGGCTGGGACCATGAGCGACGAGAGCCAGCGTGAGGTCTCGACCGGCCTGCCCGACGTGGATGACGCTGCGGCGCATCCGGTGCTTGCGGCCTGAGGGCGCTCCGCGGCGCCGGGGTCAGCGCGGGTCGGTCGCCCAGGCGCGCAGCGTGGTGGCCTGGGCGGCGGTGAAGCCCACGGCGGGTTGCGTGGTCACCAGCAGCGTCGGCCCCGGCCGCTCGGCCGCCCAGGCGTGGCAGGCGGCGTTGAACGCGTCGTCGACCCAGGCGACGGCACGGTATGGGCCCGCGTGGGCGTCGATCGCCGCGAGCTTCCAATGTGCGTGCATGGCGCCGGGCAGCGTGCCGTCGAAGCGAAGGTGGGCCAGCGGCCCGAGGCCGACGAGCCGCGGCAGGTGCTCGTTGGCTCGCTCCTCCCAGCCGCTGCACCAGACGAGCGCGAAGACGTCGGAGAGCTCGCGCAGGCGGCCGGCCGCTCCGGCGGAGAGGAAGTGGCCGATCCCGTCCACGAGCGTCCAGGCCCCGTCCGGACGCTCCGGCTCGGGCCAGCCCCACAGCGAGATGACGCCGTCGACGTCCACCAGGAGCAGCGGAAGTGCCTCGCTCTGCGGCCGATCTGTGGACACGGTGCGCCGGATCGTGCCACGCGGCGACGGGTGGCGTGGATGGCGGCGGATCGCGCTACCGTCCGGATCACGACGCGATCAGTCAAGTCCGCAGGGGCGTTCTGCCGATCACCGCAGAGCTATCCCGTCCCGGAAATGCCGGCTCCACGCCAGTCGCAGCACCCTCTTCGATGACTCTTGAACTCGGCATCGTGCTCGCGCTCCTGTGCGCGCTCGTGACCAACCTCGGCTTCTTCCTGAAGCACAAGGGCGCCTGCGAGGCGTGTCCGGTCGACGTACGCCATCCCCTGCGCAGCGGCAAGTCGCTGTTCTCGCAGAAGTGGTTCGCGATCGGCATGGCCGTCGCCGCCAGCGCGTTCGTGTTCCATGTGGCCGCGCTCGCGCTGGCGCCCATGAGCACGGTGCAGGTCGTGCTCGCCGGCGGGGTCGTGCTCATCGCCGTCATCGCCGATCGCGTCTTCGGGATCAGCGTCGGGCGCCGGCAGTGGCTGGGGCTGGGGCTGACCGCGACCGGCCTGGTGCTTCTGGTGGTGACGATGCCGCAGGCCTCGGGCTCGCACTCCTCCTTCTCGCTCGCGGCGATGGTCGCCTTCGAGGCCGGGCTCTTCGGCCTCGGCGGCTTGCTGATCCTCGGGCCGCGTGCCGGCCTCGGCGGGCACGAGCACCGCGGCGTGATGCTCGGAGCGGCCAGCGGCGTGCTCTTCGGCGTCTCCGACGTCGCGATCAAGGCGCTCACCGGCCTGATCGGCTCCGGCGGCTGGCTCGGCCTGCTCTCTCCGTGGCTCGTGGTCTGCGTCGCCGCTTCGGTGGTCGCGTTCTACGCGTCGGCCAAGGGCTTGCAGGACGGCGAGGCCGTGTCGGTCATCGCCATCACCGGCACCGCGGCGAACATCTCGTGCATCGCGGGCGGCATCATCGTCTTCGGCGACCCGCTGGCCGGCGACGCGCTCGGCATCGTCATCCAGGCGTTCGCCTTCGTCCTGGTTGTCGTGGCCGGCGCTCTCATGCCCGCGCCGATCGCCTCGTTGAAGGCCGGCCGCGCCGAGGTGGCCCCCGGCGCCGGTGCAGTGCCCGCCGGTGCCGTCGTCGGCGCCGCCTGATTCAAGAGCGCGGCGCTCGGGACAATCTACGGGCTCACCGGGGGCCGGGTGAACACGAGCTTCTCGCTCAGCTCGGGAAGCGCCGCGCCGGCGTCGTCCCAGGGAAGGACCCGGTCGGTGACGAGGTCAGCCTGGAGTGCCCCGGACGCGATGAGGTCGAGCACGACCGGCATGCCTCCGCGCGCCTGGATGAGGCCGTTCTTGAACGTGATGCCCCGGAGCGTCAGCTCGAACAGCGGAAGCTCCTGCGGCCGGAAGAACCACGACGCGCTCGTGCACGTGCCCCCGAAGTCGGTCGAGCGGAGGGCCAGCATCAGGCCGTCGTGTGACCCGCTCGCATCGACCGCGACCGGGAAGAACGGCTCCATAGACCGCGGCCAACGGGTCGCGTCCACGAGCTCGGTCTCGGCGCCCAGGCGGGTGGCGACGTCCAACCGGTGCTGACGACGATCGACGTACACCACGCGCTCTGATCCCAGCGCGACCGCGCTGGCGACCGCGTAGAGGCCGATCGCGCCCATGCCGCCGACAACGAGCACGGGCGCGCCCGGCTGCGCGGCGAGTCCGGGAGCGACGGTCCGCCATCCGTCAACGATGTTGTCGCTCAGGCTGGCCGCCGTCGCCGGTGCCACCCCAGGATGTAGGGGCAGGAGCATGTGGTCCGCGAACGGGACGCGGACGACATCGGAGAAGAAGCCGCCCCAATCGCGCGCCGTCGGGCTGAATCCGTAGAACTGGTGGGGTCCGGGGGTCGGCCCGCCGTGCCCCGTGCAGTGCGCGGTGAGCCCGGCTCGGCACCGCCCGCAGCTCCCGCACGAGATCTGGTAGGGGAGGCAGACGTGGTCGCCGACCTTCACGGCCCGTACCTGGTCGCCGACCTCGAGCACTTCGGCGACACCCTCGTGCCCGAGGGGGAACGGACCGTCCCAGGGCGACGCGCCGCGGACGAGTGCCTTGTCGAGATCGCAGGTGGCTACGGCTATCGGGCGCACCAGCGCCTGTAGGGGGCCGTCGATGGTCGGCGGGGCGACCTCGCGGCGTTCCACGACCCCACGGCCGACGTAGGTGATGCGGTTCATGTCTGCTCCTCGGTTGATGTTGTGACGCGTCGTCCGGTGCCGAACCGCGTCGGCCGCCACCAGTTCGCGGCGCCGAGCAGTGCCATGGTGGACGGCACGAGCAGGCTGCGGACGACGGTGACGTCGATGAGGATGGCCGTGCTCACGCCGATCCCGAGCTGGACGAACGACGGGAGGTCGGCGCTCACGAACGCGACGAACACGAGGGCCATGGTGAGCCCGGCGAGGGTGATGGCGCGGCCGTTCGTCGCGAGCGACGTCTCAATGGCCTGTGCGTTTGTCGCTCCGCGGAGGTGCTCCTCGCGCATCCGCGACATGAGAAAAACCTCGTAGTCGGTCGAGAGCCCGAACACGATCGCGAACACGAGCAGCGGGACGAAGAACCCGATCTCGCCGGTGCTTCCGAAGATCAGCACCATGATCCCGAGCGTCGCGGTGACCGAGACGAGCGTGGTCAGCGCCGCCTTGACGGCGACGACCGGTGCGCGGAGCACGGCGGTCAGCATGGCGATCTCGACCAGGAGGATGACGAGGACGGCCAGCGGCGTGCGGTCGTCGAGCCGTGCCGCGAAGTCCACGGCCTGCGCTGAGGTTCCGCCCACGGCGACGACGTCCGGGCCGAAGGCGGAGAACGCACCGCGCAATCGGCGTACGGTGTCCTCGGCCGCGTTGCTGTCGGGGGACGCGACGAGGCTGGCGCTCGTCCGCGACCAGCCGTCGGCCCCGGTCTGGACGGAAGCGACGGACGCGACACCCGGCTCTCGTCCGAGCGTCTCGCGGATCTGGGCCTCCGTCAGCCGCGCGACGATGGTCGTCGGCGCGACGATTCCTGCGCCGAACGCCTCGCTGACGCGGTCGGAGGCCACGCGCACGCGATCCTCCGACGGCAGCGCGCTGAAGGTCTTGAAGCCGACTTGAACGTCCCCGGCGGGGAGCGAGAGCCCGACTAGCACGAGGACGACCGCGAAGGTCACGACCCAGCGGCACCGGATTGCGAACCGGCCGACGCGGCGCCAGAACACCGAGGACGCGGCCGCGCGGCGCTCCGCGCGCGGGGACAGCCGCCGCAGGCGCTCGGCGAAGAGGACGAGCAGCGCCGGGGTGAGCGTGAGCGAGGCCACCGCGGCAACGGCGACGGCCATGATCGCGCCGGCGGCCATCGACGTGAAGAACCCGACACCAACCACGAGTAACCCGGCAAGGGAGGCCGCGACGGTCACGGCTGAGAACGCGACCGCCCGGCCCGTCGTCGCGAGCGTGCCTGCGAGCGCCTCCGCGACCGTCGTCCCCTCTCGACCGAGCAGCTCGCGGTAGCGCGTCACCATGAACAGCGAGAAGTCGATGCTGAGGGCGAGACCGAGCACAAGTGCGATGTCCTCGGCGAAGACGTTCAGGTCGCCTACGAACGTGTAGAGGTAGAGCCCTCCAAAAGTCGTCGCCAGGCACGTCCCAGCTATCGCGAGCGGCAGCATGGCGGCGGAGAAGGAGAGGAACGCGGTCAGCAGGACGATGCCTGTCAGCGGCAGGGAGATGGCCGCGGCGCGCCGCAGGTCGTTGCGCGAGTATTCGCGGTAGCGCGCGAACACCGCAGCCTGCCCGACGACCTGCGCCGACGTCCCCGCGGGCGCCTCGCGCGACAGGCGATCCTGGAGCCCGACGTAGGCGTCCTGGGCGTCCGAGAGATCCCCGGCTAGGGCGAAGGGTACAAGGCCCACGCCCTTCTCCAGCGACATGAGCGGCTCGGCGACGTTCAGGACGGCCCCAGAGTCGCGCAGGCTCGCGCTGGTCGCCGCCACCGCCGCCGTCAGGTCGCCTTTGCCTACGTCCACGGTGACGAACGCCGGGGTCTGCGGACGGTCTCCGAAGTGCGCCACCCCGAGGGCGCCGACGGCGGTGGACTGGGTGTCTCGCACCTCGTAGCCTCCGTTGCCTACCCGGCCGGTAAGGCTCAGCGCGAGAATCGTCCCGGCGACGAGGATCAGGCCCCAAGCCGCGAGGAGGAGCCGCGGCCGTTTCAGCGCGACGGACGCGATGCGGCGGGAGATGGGCCCGGCGGGAGGATTGGACTCTGACGACTCCGCCGCGACGCTCATCGCCGTTGCTCCTCGAGGCGGCCCTGGTCGGCTAGTACCGCTTCGGCGGTGGTGTCACCGCCGATGTCCCGGCTCGCGGTGACGTCGAAGTCCGCGAGCGTGGGCGTGCGCAGCAGCTCGCGGTGGCGACTCGCGCGCCACGGCCACAACGCCGGTTGGCCCTTGCTGTCGAGGTACCAACTCTGGCAGCCGGACGTCCAGATGGTGTCCCCGAGCGCGTCGGCCACCTCCGCGTTGAAGCGGTCGGTGGCCTCTATTGTCGGGGCCATACGGTCGACGGAGCCCGCTGCCCACATCGAGATCCACTCCATCGCGTAGTCGACCTGGGTCTCGGCGATCATCACCACGGACTGATGGCCGTACGGACTGTGCGGACCCACCAGGACGAACAGGTTCGGGAACCCGGGGAGCGCTACGGTGTTGTAAGCGTGCGGATCCTCGCGCCACAGCTCGGCCAGCTCGACCCCGTCCTCCCCGGTGAGCGCCATCGGTCGCATGAACGCCTGCGCTTCGAAGCCGGTAGCCAGGATGAGCACGTCGAGCTCGTGCAGCCGGCTGTCCTGCGTGCGCAGCCCGTGGGATTCGGCTCGCAGGATCGGCTCGCTCACCAGTTCGACGTTGTCCCGGTTCATGGCCGGCAAGAACCTCGTCGAGACGATGAGGCGCTTGCACATCGGCGGGTAGGACGGTGTCAGCCTGCGCCGCAGCTCCGGGTCGCGGACGACGCGCATGTGCTGCCGCGAGACCCAGCTGACGAAGCTCCGCTGCCACCCGTCCTCGACCATTCCGCGAGTGAGGATCCGCTCGTACAGCTCTTGGTACCCGCGGTAAGCGAGCTTGCTTAGGCGGGGGCGGCGACCGACGAGGAAGCGCCCGAGCGGCCCGTAACGCGGGTTCGGCATCGGGAAGATCCAGTGGGGAGTGCGCTGGAACACCGCGAGGCTGCCGACCTCCTTGGCGATGCTGCCAATGACCTGCACGCCCGTCGAGCCGTTGCCGATGATGCCGACCCGCTTGCCCGCGAGGTCGAGGTCGGCGGGCCAGCGCGCGGTGTGGAAGGACGTTCCGGCGAAGTCTTCGAGGCCGTCGATGGACGGGGTGCGGGGATGGTGCAGGATGCCGCAGGCCGAGACGACGAAGTCGAACTCGGTCGTTGAGTCGCCGGTGCGGACCTGCCACGCGCGGTCCACGTATCGCGCGTCCTCGACCTCCTGCCCGAGGCGGATATGCGGCGCCAGTCGGTAGCGCCGGACGATGCCCTCGAGGTAGCTGAGGATCTCGGAGCCGGACGAGAAAACGCGGGACCATGCCGGATTCGGCGCGAACGAGTAGCTGTAGTAGCGCGACGGGATGTCGCAGGCCAGGCCGGGATAGCGGTTGTCCCGCCACGTCCCTCCCACGGCGTCCGCCTTCTCGTAGATCGCGAAGTCGTCGAAGCCAGCCTCGCGGAGCTTCACGCCCATCAGGACCCCGGACATCCCCGCCCCGATGATCGCCACTCGTGGGCTCCGCTTCGCCGTGTGGGTCGCCACGGCTACAGCCCGTAGGTCTTGGCGATGATGTTCCGCTGGATCTCGCTCGTGCCACCGAAGATCGGCAGCATCAGCGAGAGGCGGACGTAGCGCTCCATGTCGTACTCCGTCGCATACCCGTAGCCGCCCATCATTTGGAGCGCTTCGAGGGTCACGCGCTTCGCGGTCTCTGAGGCCATGAGCTTCGCCATGGACGCCTCGCGTGGCAGCAGGCGATCCGGGTCGCGATCAACGGCGGAGGCGACCGCGTACACGAGCATTCTCGCCGCCTCGATCTCGGTCCCGACATCGGCCAGACGGTGCTGCAGCGCTTGGAACTTGCCGATCGGGCGCCCGAACTGGCGGCGCTGCGTCACGTAGGCGAGGACGTCGTCGAACGCCCGCTGCGCCAGGCCGACGGCCCCCGCCGCGATGGCCAGCCGCTCGACGTTGAGGCCCGCGATTAGCTGGGACCATCCGCGGTCCGGCTCCCCCAGGACGGCCGATTCGGGGAGCCAGCAGTCGGTGAAGTAGAGGTCGTTGGTCTCGTGGTAGCCCATCGTCCCGATCAGCGACAGCTCCAGCCCGGGAGTGTCCCTCGGCACCGACAGCATGCTCATCCCGTGGTGCGGGTCATCCGTCGCCGTCGTGCGGGCGACGAGGAGGATCCGCTTGCTGAAGTGCGCGTGGGAGCACCAGGTCTTGTGACCGTTGATGAGGTAGCCCCCGTCCTGGGGCTCCGCGCGGCATGCGAGGCGAGCAACGTCCGAGCCGGCCTCGGGCTCGGACATGGATATCGCCTCGACGGAGCCGCTCGCGATGTCGTTCAGGACATCCTGCTTCTGCTCCTCGGTGCCGAACTTCTCGTAGGCGCTGGCAACGATGACGCTGGTTCCGTACCCGGAGATGGGCGCGGTGCCGCGGGCGGTCTCCTCCAGGAAGAGCGAGGCGCCGACCATGCCGCCGTCCGAGCCGCCGTATGCTCCGGGAATTGAGATCCCGAGCCACCCGAGCTCTGCCATCTCGTCGTAGATGACGCTGCTGTGCCCTTCGGAGAATCCCTTTGTCAGCTCGATCTGCTGCTCGCGCGAGCCACATCGGCGGCGGCAGTAGGCGCGAATCGCGTCGACGAACGCGTGCTGCTCGTCGGTGAGCTCGGCCAGGGGGGAGGAGGTCATCGCGCGACAGCCTAGTAGCAGTGGAGACGTTTTGGCTAGCACGCCTGCAAGCGAGAAAACGCTGATTGCTTCACCACCTGGTCCGAATGCTGGACTACGTGTTGGGTCCTCGCGGGCCGGAACAGACCAATCAGCGGTGTTTCTGTCTGGCGAAGTAACATGTTCTTGTTCTCACGGGCCGTTTGTGATTAAGCTTCGCCTCGCATCTCGGGACCTCGTGGACTCAGCACGGCGCCCGTCCCCCCAGCCAGGAGGTCTGCTAGTGGCCGTTGCCATCCAGGAAGTCGTCGAGCTCATCCGTCAGGAGGCCCGCGGCAAGCTCCCGGCCGACACGGTCATCGACGGCTCGACCAAGCTCGAGGACCTCGGCCTGTCGAGCCTCCAGATTTCGGAGATCGTGTTCACGCTCGAGGAGCGGCACGAGGTCGAGTTCGACGACGCCCGCGCCGCGGACATCGAGACGCTCGACGACGTCGTCGAAGTCGCCAACCAGGCGCTCGCAGCGCGCGACGCGGCGCTCGGCGTCGAGGCGGGCTGAACCGTGGACGGGCGCGAACACCACACCTTTATCCTCACTTCCGCGATCCTCCCGTTCCTTGGGCTGGTCACGGCGATCGTACTGCTCTGGAACCAGGCGGTCGGCGCGTCGGACATGGTCGCGTTTGGCGTCATGTATCTGATCGCCGGGCTCGGCGTGTCCACGGGCTACCACCGTCTTCTCTCACACCGCGCGTTCAAGACCTCGCGGCCGGTGAAGCTGTTCCTGACGATCGGTGGCGCGATGGCCGGCCAGGGTCCCCCGCTCATCTGGACCGCGCATCACCGCCGCCACCACCGCGTGGCCGACAAGCCCGGCGACCCGCACAGCCCCTACCACAACGACGAGCCTGGCATGAAGGGGCTCCTGAAGGGCCTCTGGCACGCGCACTTCGGCTGGCTGCTCAACAAGGACCTGACGTCGGATCCGGTACGCTACTGCCCTGACCTCGCGCGAGACAAGGACATCCGGTTCATCTCGAAGCACTTCGTCGTGATCGTCATCGCCGGGATCGCGCTTCCTGCGCTCATAGGCTTCGCGCTCAGCGGCACGCTCGCTGGTGCGGCGACAGGCGCGCTCTGGGGCGGGCTCGTGCGGTTCGCGATCGGCAACCATGTGACGTATGCCGTCAACTCCGTCGGCCACGTTTTCGGCGCTCGTCGCTTCAAGACCTCGGACGAGTCGCGCAACGTCGCCTGGCTCGCCATCCCGTCCTTCGGCGAGGCTTGGCACAACAACCACCACGCGTTCCCGCGCTCCTACACGCACGGCATGCGCTGGTACGAGGTCGACCTGAGCGCTTTGACCATCCGCGCGATGGAATCGGTCGGGCTCGTATGGGACGTCATCCGCATCGACCGCGAGGTGATGGACCAGAAGGCAGCAAGCCTCGCGCTCGTCGGTGGTGGGCGTGAGGCACCGAGCGCTCCGCCGATCCCGCTCGCCGAGCGTCGGCGCAAGCCAGCCGGCGTCGGCGCGACGGACGTCGAGTAGACCGTTGACGCCGATCTGGGAGGCGCTCACTGCCGGGGCCGCGGCTGGCTCCGGCAGCCTGAACTGCTGGACTGACGGAGGGTACGTCAAGGTGCCCTGGGCGGGGGTCAGCCATGATGCCGAGCGGCTCGTCGGCGGGCTGCGGCAGGTCGGCGTGCGGCCGGGCGAGACGGCGGCGGCGATCCTGACCAACACCCCGGCGGCCGTCCGCGGGACGCTCGGGACCTGGCTGGCTGGCGGGCGGCTCGCTTCGCTTCCCGTGCCCGCCCGTGGCATGGACGCCGACGCGTACCTGGGGCAGCTCGAGGTGCTGTGCCGCCGCCTGGCGCCGAGCGTCCTGCTGGTCGACGCCGGAATGGTCGAGATGCTCGAGGCGCGTCTCGGCTCCGTCGTCCCCGTGCGCTCCTGGGAGTCCCTGGCCGGCGGGCCCGTCGCTTCCCCGTCGCCGCCCGGCGACGACGACATCGCGTTCGTGCAATTCTCCTCGGGCTCTACCAGCGTGCCCAAGGGCTGCATGCTAACCACCCGCGCGATTGAGACCCAAGTCGCGATGATCATGGCGATGCTGGACACCTACCCCGGCGAGGGTTGCGACGTGTCCTGGCTGCCGCTGTCCCACGACATGGGGATGTTCGGCAACCTGCTGACGCCGTGGGCCAACGACGTGGACCTCGTGCTTTCGCCCCCCGAGCGGTTCATGATGAACCCGCGTTCGTGGTTCGACGACATCTCGCGCTTCGGCGGCACCTTCACCTGCTCGACGAACACGGGCCTCCACGTGGCCGCCGTGCGTCAAGGGACGCGGCGCCTTCCCGAGCCGCTGAAGCTCCGCACGATCATCCTCGGCGCGGAGCGGCTCAACCCACAGACGCTCGACCTGGCGATCGAGGCGTTCGGGCCCGACGGGCTCACGCCGGAGGTCCTTATGCCAGCCTATGGCCTGGCGGAGGCCACCCTGGCGGTCACCGCCACCCCGGTCGACGAGCCACCCCGGTCGATCGTCGTCGACAGCGGCGCGCTGGCAGAAGGCCGGGTCGAGCTCGTGGAAGACGACCATCCGACGGCCACGCGCATTCTGAGCGGCGGCCGGGCGCTGCCGGGCATCGAGCTGCCGGGGCTCCGCGAGGACCTGCTCGCGGAGATCGTCGTGTCCTCGCCGTGCCTGTCCACCGGATACGTCGGCGATCCCGAGCGCACCGCCGAGCGGTTCGTCGACGGGGCCTTCCACACGGGCGACCTCGGGTTCCTCGCCGACGGTCACCTGTATCCCGTCGGCCGCGCCGACGACGTCATCCAGGTGGGGGGCCGGAACGTGCACGCGCAGGAGATCGAGGCGCTCATCGACGAGATCCCCGGAGTCCGCAAGGGCTGCTCGACCATCGTCGCGATCGACGGCGAGCCGCAGCGGCTGGTCCTCCTAGCGGAGCTCACCGACGACGCCGCCCTTGAACCAGAGCGGCTCGCGGAAGAGGCTGCGGGGGTCGCGATGAGCACCGCCGCCGTCTCGCTCGACCAGTGCGTGTTCCTCGCGCGCGGCGCGCTTCCGAAGACGCCGAGCGGGAAGATTCAGCGCTACCGCTGCCGGACGCTCCTCCTCGACGAGGGATTCGAGCCGACCGCCAACATCACGTTCGGGCAGCCGGCGGCGTCCTGATGGCGACCGTCCTTATCACCGGCGCCTCCGGCGTCGTCGGTCGTGCTGCGGCCAAGCTGTTCGACGAGGAGCACACGATCGGCCTCGTCGGCACCGTCCACGACGTGCCCGAGGTCGACGAGACCATCGCCATCGACCTCCGCGCGCCGCGGCTGGGCCTCGCCGACGCGGACTGGCGATCCCTAGCGGAGCGGGTCGACTACGTCGTCCACTCGGGTGCCCTGACGACCTGGGGGCAGCCGGCGGAGCTCTATCGCAGCGTGAACATCGACGGCACCCGCAGCGTCGTTGAGCTCGCGACCGCCGCGGGCGCGCCGGTGGTCTACGTCGGCACCTGCTTCGTCCATGCCATCGAACGCGGCGGCTGGGACCATCTCGGCCTGGAGAACGTCGTGGCGCCGTACATCTGGTCCAAGCTCCAGGCGGAGGCCATCCTGGCCGAGAGCGGCCTCCCGTGCACGGTGCTGCGCCCGACGAACCTCGTTGGCGACGCGCGGACCGGGGCGAGCTCGCGGCCGCAGATCGTGCAGGCGCTCTCCGACTGGATTTGCCGAGGCAAGGCACAGCTCGTGCCGGTGCACCCGGGCAACCGCATCGACATCGTCTCGCTGGACGTGATGGCCGAGGCGGTCGTGCGCACCGTCCGCCGCGAGTGCTTCGGTCGCATGCTCTGGCTCACCTACGGCGACCGTGCCATGACGGTCGAGCGGAGCCTGGACCTGCTCGTCGAGCACGCGGCGCGCATCGGGCGGACCATCGCCCGCCCGCCCGTCGTCGACTGCCGTGAGCTGACGGAGGCCGCGATCGACGCGGTGCCGTCGACCTCGAAGTCGTTCGTGAAGGTGCTCCGTGACGTCTCCGAGGCCACACACTGGTGCGGCGGCGTCCTCCCGGACTCGGTCGCCGACCTGAAGGACCTGCTCGACATCGAGCTCCCGTCCGACGAGGTCGCCTTCACCAGGAGCCTTCAGTATTGGGCCGCCGAACGCGGTCAACTCGTTTCCCAGTCCGCAGAGGGAGCATGACCCCAGCGCAAGACACTTGGACCGCCCCGGACCTCTTTGGGACGGTCGCGATCGTCACCGGTGCGAGCCGTGGCGTGGGCCGCGGCGTCGCCCTGGCCCTCGGGGCGAGCGGAGCCGTCGTGTACGTCACGGCGCGTAGCAGCCGGGGGACCGAGACGACCGAGGGGCTCCCCGGAACCGTGGAGGACACCGCCGAGGAGGTTACGCTCCGCGGCGGCTCCGGCGTCGCTATCGCCTGCGACCACTTCGACGACGCGCAGGTGCAGCGCGTGTTCGATCGTGTCATCGACGATCACGGCCGAGTCGACATCCTCGTCAACAACGCCTGGGCGGGGTACGAGCGGGGTGGCGACGCCCGGTTCGACGCGCCGTTCTGGGATCAGCCCACTTGGCGCTGGGACCTCTTCAACGCGTCGCTTCGCGGCCAGTACGTGTCGAGCCAGCTCGCCGCGCGGCACATGACGGCCGCCCGCAGCGGGCTCATCGCCAACATCTCCTACACCGACGGCGAGACCTTCCTCGGGCAGGTGGCCTATGACACCACCAAGACCGCCTGCGACCGCATGGCCGCGGCGATGGCCTTCGAGTTGCGCAAGTACGAGGTGGCCGCCTGCTCGCTGCTTCCGGGCTTTGTGCGGACCGAACGCGTCGAGGCGGCCTGGGAGCTCCTCGGCGACGGGCCCGCCAGCGTGGTCCACTCGCCCGAGTACGTCGGTCGCGCCGTATGCGCGCTCGCGGCGGATCCCGCGCGCCTGGAGTTCTCGGGTGAGCGGCTCGCGGTCGGCGATCTCGCCCAGCGCTACGGGTTCGTCGACATCGACGGACGGCAGCCCCCCGCCTTCAAGATCGAGGGACGCATGACGCTGGCGACGCGCATGGAGCGTCTCAACCGCGTCGTCGCCAGAGCGGAGGCCAAGACGTGAGCCGACTCGAGTACCAGGGGGCGTCGTCGACGGCGATCCAGGGTCACTACGATCTGAGCAACGAGTTCTTCGCACTGTGGCTCGATGAGTCGCGGACCTACTCATGCGCCCTCTGGGACGGTCCCAAGGACGATCTCGTGACCGCCCAAGCACGCAAGCTCGACTACCTCGCCGCGCAGGCGCTCGGCAGCCGGCGCGAGCGGGTGCTCGACGTCGGATGTGGATGGGGCAGCATGCTCCGACGGTTGAACCGGCAGCACGGCGTCGCCAAGGCGACGGGCCTGACGCTCAGCGACGCGCAGGCCGAGTACGTCAACGCCAACGCCGACGATGGTCACGAGGCCATCGTCGAGAACTGGGCCGATCACCGGCCCACGGAGCCGTACGACGCCATCATCTCGATCGGAGCGTTCGAGCACTTCGCGAGCTTCGGCATGCCGCGGCCCGAGCGCGTCGGCGCCTACCGCGCGTTCTTCGGGCGCTGCGCCGAGTGGCTCGAGCCTGGTTCACGGCTCGCCGTGCAGACGATCACTAAGGGCAGCAACACAAAGCTCGATCGCAAGACGACGCGTGACATGTTGTTCATCGTGGACCGGATTTTCACTGAGTCCGAGCTCCCGTGGACCTCCGAGATCCTCGAGGCGTCCGAGCGGAAGTTCGACCTGGTCGCGGCGCGAAACGACCCGGAGCACTACTCGCGTACGTGTAACGAGTGGCTGGACACGCTGCAGGCGCGGCGCGAGGAGGCGGTGGCCGAGGTCGGAGCGGACGCCGTCGCAGAGTACGAGCGGTACCTGGCGGCCTCGGCCTCGGCGTTCGACAACCGGCACGTCGGTCTCGCCCGCTTCACGTTCATCCGGATCTGAGGTCCTCGCATGCTGCTGCGCTCCACCGCTCCGCCGTCGCGTGCCGACCTCGCCGGCGTCACGCACGAGATCTTCTGGCGGGACACCGAGCCCGTCGAGCCGGGCCCGCCGCTGACGGAGACGATCGAGTGCGACGTGGCGATCGTCGGCGGCGGGTACACTGGCCTGTGGACGGCGTTCCACCTCAAGCAGGCGAAGCCCGAGCTGCGGGTGCAGATCGTCGAGGCCGACTACGCTGGCGCCGGAGCCTCCGGGCACAACGACGGCTTCGTGACGCCGACGATCGGCCACAGCCTCCACACGGTGGTCAAGCAATTCGGCATCGAGAAGGCGCGGCCAGCCTACGCCGCGGTCGGCCGGTCGATCATGGAGCTCCGCCGGTTCACCCGCAAGCACGGCGTGGACGCGGAGCTCGAGCCCAACGGCTTCTTCCTCGTCGGCACCAACAGCGGGCAGATGCGTCGGCTCAACGGCGACGTGGCCCTCGCGGCCGAGATGGGCGTGAAGTACGACGTCCTGGATGCGGCGCAGGCCCAGGAGTTCATCGGGAGCAAGGCGATCCAAGGCGCCCTCAAGACGCCCGGGGCGGTTGTCAATCCGCATCGGCTCGCCCGCGGCCTCGCCCGCGTCGTCCGCGACCTGGGGGTGGGTGTCTGGGAGAACACTCCCGCGCTCGACCTCGACCGCCAAGGCGACCGCCGGGTCGTGGTCACCCGTCGCGGACGTCTGGTCGCCGACCGGGTGCTCCTTGCCACGAACGCCTACCAGCACCGGTGGAACTCGTTCAAGCACACGGTCAAACCCGTCTGGAGCTACGCGCTGGTAAGCGAGCCGCTCACGGACGCGCAGATGCGGCGCGTGCACTGGCCGGGTCGGGAGGGCTTCGTCGAGGCGAGGAACTACATCACCTTCGGCCGCTTCACCGCGGAGAATCGCCTCCTGCTCGGCGGCGGCCCGGCCCCATACTTCTACAACCGCGAGATGGACGAGCGCCACGTCCGCAACCTCACGGTGCACGACGCGCTCGCCGGCGACATCGGCCGGTGGTTTCCGCAGTGGCGCGATCTCCGATGGGACTACTCCTACGGGGGCTGCATCGCGGTCACGCGGGACCTGATCCCCCACGTGGGTGAGGTGGAGCCGGGGGTGTTCTACGCGTACGGCTACTGCGGGAACGGGATCGCGATGACGCACGCGGCCTCGAAGAGCCTCAGGGATCTGCTGCTCGGCCGGGACACCGACTACACGAAGCTCCTGTACGTCAACGGCGACCGGCCGCGGTTCCCGCCGGAGCCCGTTTCGTACTTCGGCGCGCGGGCCGCCACCGGCGTCCTGGCGTTCCAGGATCGCCACCCCGGGCTCCTCCGCAAGCAGATCGTCTGAACGTTGCCGCATCTCGCTTCCCCTGCCGCCACCCTGCTGTCGGAGCTGCTCCCGGGCCGTGTCCGCGGCGCGGAGCGCTTCGACGACGCGCTTTCGGCCCCGCTGCACGCCGTCGAGGAGCGCTACGTCGCCCGGGCCATCCCGCGGCGCCGGCAGGAGTTCGCGACTGCCCGGCTCTGCGCCCGGCGTGCCCTCGAGGAGCTCGGCGCCGGCGACTGCGCCGTGCCCTCCGGCCCGGACGGCGAGCCGGTCTGGCCCTCCGGCGTCGTCGGCAGCATCACCCACTGCGAGGGCTACCGCGCGGCGGCCGTGGGCTGGGCCGACGGAGCCCCGGCGCTCGGCATCGACGCAGAGCCGAACGCGACCCTGCCGACGGTCGTGCTCCGCAAGGTCGCCGACGCCAGCGAGCTGCGGGCGCTCGAGGCGCTCTCGGACGCAGACGGCGTGTGCTGGGACCGCCTGCTCTGGAGCGCGAAGGAGTCGCTGCTGAAGGCCTGCTGGGGCGCGGGGCATCCCGTGCTGCTCGCTGAGCTCGGGGTCGCGATCGACGCCGGCGGCACGTTCTCGCCGCTCCTGCCGCGGTCGACGGGCGGTGCTGTCGCACGCGTCCTCGGGGGGCTGCGGGGACGCTGGCTCCAGGCCGACGGCCTCCTCGTCACCACAGCTATCGCCGATGAGCGCCCGGATCTCGCCGCATGAGGAACGCAGCGGAGGTGCTGGACCGCGTCCAGGCGGAGGTCGCGGGCATCCTGGGTACCGAGGCGCCGGACGTCGATCCGGATCGAACCTTCCTCGACCTCGGCTTCACGTCGATGGCTGCCGTCGAGCTCGCCTCGCGGCTGGAAGCCGTGACCGGCCTCACGCTATCGGTGACGCTGGGGTTCGACCATCCGACTTGCCGCGCGGCTGCCGCCTACCTGGCCACGTGCCTGGGCATCGCGGACGAGGAGCCGGCATTGGCGGTGTCGGCACCGGCTCCCGCGCCCGCCGCGCAGGACGGCGACCCGATCGTCGTCGTCGGCATGGCCTGCCGCTACCCGGGGGCGCGCTCGCCCGAGGAGCTCTGGAACCTCGTCGCGGCCGGTATCGACGCCGTCACCCCGTTCCCCGAAGATCGCGGTTGGGATCTCGGAGGGCTCTACCACCCCGATCCGGCGCATCCCGGGACGAGCTACGCCCGGGACGGTGGGTTCGTCGATGACGCCGATCGCTTCGACCCCGACTTCTTCGGCATCAGCCCACGGGAGGCGCTCGCGATGGACCCGCAGCAGCGACTGCTCCTCGAGGTCGCCTGGGAGGTCTTCGAGGACGCCGGGCTCGACGCCGCGGAGCTCCGCGGCAGCGAGACCGGGACGTTCGTCGGGCTGGCCACCCACGACTACTACGGCGCCCACGCCGCACGCGTCCCGCCGGAGCTCGAGGGGTACTTCGGCACCGGCAACGCCGGAAGCGTCGCGTCGGGCCGGCTGGCCTACGCGTTCGGGCTCTGCGGCCCCGCGATCACGGTCGACACCGCCTGCTCGTCGTCGCTGGTCGCGCTGCACCTCGCATGCCAGGCTCTGCGCCGCGGCGAGTGCGCCCTGGCGCTCGTGGGTGGCGCGACGATCATGTCGAGCCCGGCGATGTTCGTCGAGTTCAGCCGCCAACGAGTCCTCTCCCTCGACGGCCGCTGCCGCTCGTTCGCGGCCGACGCCGACGGCGCGGGCTGGGCCGAGGGGGTCGGCATGCTCGTCGTCGAGCGCCTGAGCGACGCGGAGCGTCGTGGGCATCGCGTGCTCGCTGTCGTCCGCGGTTCCGCGATCAACCAGGACGGTGCCACGAACGGCCTGACCGCCCCGAGCGGGCAGGCGCAGGAGCGGGTGATGCGCGCCGCGCTGGCCGACGCGCGGCTCGCCCCCGACGACGTCGACGCGGTGGAGGGACACGGGACCGGGACGCCGCTCGGAGACCCGATCGAGGCGCGGGCGGTGATCGCCGCCTATGGCACCGGTCGTGCGGTGGACCGGCCGCTGCGGCTCGGCTCGCTCAAGTCGAACATCGGACACAGCCAGGCGGCGGCCGGCGTCGGCGGGATCATCAAGATGGTCAAGGCCCTCGAGCACGAGAGCCTTCCCCGCACCCTCCATGCGGCCGCGCCGACCACGGCGGTCGACTGGGCCGCGGGGGCGGTCGCCCTGCTGCGCGAGGCCGTGCCGTGGACAGCCGCGGGGCGCCCCCGGCGCGCTGGAGTCTCCGCGTTCGGCGTGAGCGGGACCAACGCGCACGTGATCCTGGAACAGCCCCCGCTCGCGGCTCCTCGGGCCGACGTCGACGAAGCCGATGTCTCGCTCATGGTGTCCGCGCGGGATCCGGAGGCGCTCGCGGCCCAGGCGGAGCGCCTCGCGGCGCATCTGGATCGCTTCCCGACCGCAGTGCTCTCCGACGTCGCCCTCACGCTGGCCGCCCGCACGCGCCTGGCACACCGCGCGGTCGTGGTCGGGGCCGACGCGCCGACCCTGCGCCGGGAGCTCGGGCTGCTCGCGGGGGGGCGGCGAGGCGAGGGCGCCGTTCGTGGGGTCGCGCGACATCGCGGAAGGACCGCGTTCGTGTTCCCAGGGCAGGGCTGCCAGTGGCCCGGGATGGCGGTCGACCTGCTCGTGGACGGCTCCGCGTTCGCCGCATCGCTGCGCCTCTGCGATGCGGCCCTGTCGGTACACGTCCCGTGGTCGGTGGAGGATGTGCTGGGGCGGCGATCCGGCGCCCCGGAGCTGGACCGCCTCGACGTGGTGCAGCCCGTGCTCTTCGCGGTGATGGTCTCGCTGGCCGCCGAGTGGCGCGCCGCGGGCGTCGCCCCCGATGTCGTCGTAGGACACTCGCAGGGCGAGGTCGCGGCAGCCCACGTCGCTGGCGCGCTGAGCTTGGAGGACGCGGTGCGCATCGTCGCCGCGCGCGGGGACGCCCTGGCCGCGCTTACGGGCCGCGGCGCCATGGCGGCCGTAGGTCTCTCGCGCACGGCGATCGTCGATCGCCTGGACACCTCGGCCGGGCGCCTCGAGATCGCCGCGGTGAACGACCCAGGCTCCGTCGTCGTGACGGGGGCGCCGGCGGCGGTGGAGGAGCTCGTGCGGGCGTGCAAGCAGGACGGACTGCGCGCCACGGCGATCGCCGTCGACTTCGCAGCGCACAGCCGTCAAGTGGACGAGGCCGCGGAGCTCTTCGCCGGCCGGCTCGACGGCATCGCGCCGACCGCGACGGACGTGGGCTTCGTGTCCTCCGTGACCGGCGACGAGCTGGACGCGGGTCGGCTCGACGTGGAGTACTGGCTCCGCAACCTCAGGCAGACCGTGGAGTTCGAGTGGGCCACCCGAACGCTCTCGCGAATCGGCGTGCGGACCTTCCTCGAGATGAGTCCGCATCCGGCGCTCACGACCGCCATCGAGACGACCCTGGCGACGGCGCCGGACGCCGACGGGACGATCGTCGTGGGCTCGATCAGGCGGGAGGAGGCGGGGCGGAGGCGGCTGCTGCTCTCGCAGGCCACCGCGTGGGCGGCGGGCCTCGACGTGGCCTGGCCGTCAGCGACGGGAGCGAGACGGGTGTCGCTGCCGACCTATGCGTTCCGTCGTCGCCGCTTCTGGCTCGAGCCGTCCGCGCCGGGGAGCGCGTCCGCAGCGCTGACCGGGGCGGAGCCCCAGGACCGGCCGGTCCCCGCCGGCGTGCTCGACCCGGGGACCGCGGTCGCGCTCGTGCGCAGCGAGCTCGCGGTGCTCCTCGGCCACCCCACCGCGGACGACGTGGATCCCACCCGGACCTTTCTCGAGCTCGGCTGCGACTCCGTCCGCGCCTCCGAGCTCCGCCTGCGTCTGCAGGACGCGACCGGCGTCGACCTCCCCCCGCGCGTCCTCGACGAGCACCCGACGCCGGACGCGCTCGCGGGCCATATCGTCTCCGGAGCCGGAACGATCGGGGGAACGCCCTCCGCGGGCGAGACGGTCTCCGGAAGCTCGTTCGGGGTCCTGCTCCGCGACGCGCACCGCCAAGGAGCGGTTGCCGAGTTCACACGCCTGCTCGGTGCCGCGTCCGGTCTGCGGCCGAGCTTCACGAGCCTCGACGGCGTCGGGGCCGCACTCGCGCCGACGCCCATGTCGGCCGGGCCGGAGCTGCCGGAGCTCATCTGCATCCCGTCCTTTATGCCGGGATCCGGGCCGATGCAGTTCGCGCGGTTCGCGGCCGGCTTCGCCCAGACGCGCCGCATCTCGGCGCTGCGGCTGCCTGGCTTCGGTCCCGCGGATCGGCTTCCCGCGAGCTGGGCGGCGGCCACAGGCGCCATGGCCGAGGCGGTTCGGCGCCACACCGCAGGCCGGCCGTTCGTGCTGGTGGGCTACTCGATCGGAGGAGCGATCGCGCACGCGATCGCCGAAGCTCTCGAACAGGAGAACCAGATGCCATCAGGCACCGTGTTGATCGATACCTATGACCCCCACAGCGCAGCGGCCGCCGATGCGTTCGGCGCGGCGCTCGGGCATGTGCTCGACCGCGCCCACGAGGCGGTGGCGATCGAGGACGCGAAGCTCCTGGCGCTCGGGTCCTACGTAGACGCGCTCGATGGGTGGCGGCCGTCCGCGGTCAACTCGCCGTCGCTCGCGATCCGCGCCGCGGAGCGGCTCGGGGCGGCCGAGGCCTGGTCGCTGGCCTCGGAGGAGCGCGAGGTCGTTGGCGACCACTTCTCGGTGATCGAGGGCGATGTCGCCGCCGTCGTCGAGGCGACGTCGGAGTGGATGCGGGATCGGCTAACGGGTGCCCGGAGCGGCGCCGCGCTCACGGAGCGTGTGCGGTGAGTCGCTCGGTGCTCGTCCTCGGCGCGAATGGCTCGCTCGGACAGATGTGCGCGACGGAGTTCGCGAAGGCGGGGTGGGAGGTCCATCGTGCCGTCAGGCGCGGCGCCACCGGGAAGCGAGACCGGCATGTCGACTTCGATCGCCGCGAGACGATCGAGGAGGGGATCGGCGGCGTCGATCTCATCTTGAACACCGTCTTCGACCCGGCGCTGCGGGCGGAGGACGTCGTGCTCGACCGCGGGGGCCTGCTGCTGAACATCGCGGCCGGGCCGCTGGCCGACACTCAGGCGCTGCGGGCGCGCAAGCGCGAGCCGCACCAGGGGAGCGTCGTGATGCACGGCGGCCTCACCCCGGGGCTCACGAGCCTCGTGGCCCGTGACGTCTTCGAGGCCCACCCCGAGGCGGACATGCTCGAGATGGTGTGGACGCTGACCGGTCAGGGGTACAGCGGGGCGGGCGGGCGGAGCTGGGCCCACAGCTACCTCGCCGCGCGGCCCCACAGCCCGGTGTTCACCGTCCCGCTGCCCGAGCCCTACGGCGTGCGCAAGGCCATGCAGGTGGGCGAGGACGACCGGGGCTGGCTGGTCGACTTGCCCGCCCGGACGGAGTTCCGCACGGGCGTGTGCTTCTACGAGCGGGACACCGACGTGGCCTTCCGTCTGCTCAACAGCCTGCGCCTGCGGGCGCTGGTGCCGCGCCGGATGCTTGTGAACCTGCCGAAGCGCATGTCTCGCGGTGCGCCGCGGGGTCGCGGAACCGCCCCGCACGGCGCCTGCGTCTACTGGATCGCGGCGCTCAAGGACGGGCGGCGCATCACTGCGCGTTCCATCCAAGGAGAGGACGACTACCTCGTGACCGTGCTCGGGACAATCGCCCTCGCAGAGACGCTCGTCGATCTCGAAGGCGGGTGTCCCACCGGCGTGCAGTCGGTCGAGGGAGTCATGTCCCTCTCCGACGTGGCCGAGCGGCTCTCGGCTCTCGGCGTGAGCGTCAACACGCACGCGGTGTCGTGATGGACCCGAGCGACGCGCCCGGGATCGTGAGCCCGCCTGAGGGCGGGTGGGGCGGTGCCGCCGCTCCACGCATCACCCCGAGGCCGCCGGGAGGCAAGGTCATGAGCCCCGCGGGCCTCTCGTCCCGGCTGATCAACCGCATCTCGAAGTTCGACGCGGCGAACCTGTTCCAGACGCTCGCCGGCCACTGGCGGCTGTTCGTCCCGTGGCTCGTGTTCGCCTCCCGTCTTGCCCCGTACGGGCTGCTGGCCCGCCGCGACGCCGAGCTGGTGATCCTCCGCGTCGCATGGAACTGCCGCGCCCGTTACGAGTGGGGGCACCACACCGATCTCGGCATGGCGGCGGGGCTCACCCTCGAAGAGGTCGAGAGGGTGCGCGTCGGCTCCGCAGCCCCGGGATGGAGCGAACGCCAATCCGCGTTGATCGACGCCGCCGACGAGTTCCACGACGCCCGACTCATCTCGGATGCCACCTGGGCGCGTCTGAGCCAGATCTACGACGATCGCGAGCTGATCGAGCTGTGCATGCTGATCGGCCACTACGAGATGCTCGCCGGCGTCCTCAACAGCATCGGCGTCGAGCTCGACGCGCCGTTGGTCGCCAAGCTCGAGCGGGCGTCGGCCGGCCGTGCGGGCGTGACGCGCCCGGCGCCCTGAGCCGCCGATCAGGCTGAGCGCACGCTTGACAGGCCGATGTCCATCCGGTCGGGCCCGCGGAGTGCGGCGTTCGGCCGGTAGGACGGCGGGTCGGCGAGGAGGCGCGGCTCCTCGACGCGACGGAGCAGGGTCGTGAGCGCGATCTCCGCCTCCATCCGCGCCAGCGAGGCGCCGAGGCAGAAGTGGATGCCGCCACCGAAGCCGAAGTGCGCGCTCTTCGCCCGATCGATGTCGAAGCGGTCCGGCTCCGCGAACTGCTCAGGGTCGCGGTTCGCGGACGCCAGCATGAGCGCGATGTTGGCGCCTGCGGGGATGGTCTCGCCCGCCACCTCGATCGGCACCGTGCATGTGCGATTGCGGATGTGGACCGGCGGATCGAAGCGCAGCGTCTCCTCGATGACGGGTGTGATGAGCGCCGGCTCCGCTCGAACCCGGGCGAGCACGTCCGGGTGACGGAGAAGCGCGAGCATCGCGTTGCTGATGAGGTTCACCGTCGTCTCGTGTCCGGCGACCAGGAGCAGCACCAGGCTCGTAATGAGCTCGTGCTCGTTGAGACGATCCCCGCCGTCGGTCGTCATGAGGGTCAGCGCGGACAGCAGATCCTCTCCTGGATCGTCGCGACGCCGTTCCACAAGCTCGTTCATGAACGTGAGCATCTCCATGACGCCCACCATCCCCTGCATCCGCTCGTCCTCGGTCATCGTTGGCCCGGGGTCGAGGGCGCGCGCGATCGCCGCGGACCAGTCCTTGAACTTCGGGACGTCCTCGTGGGGCACGCCGAGCAGTTCGCAGATGACCGCAACCGGCAGCGGCAGCGCCAGATCCTCAACGAGCTCGAGGGCACCGGCCTCCGCGGCCTCGTCGATCATCCCGTCCACCAGCTCGACGATGCGGGGACGTAGCCGCGCGACCATCCGTGGCTGGAACTGCCGGACCACGAGCGCGCGCAGGCGGGTGTGGTCGGGCGGATCGAGGAAAATGAACGGCGGCTTGCCGATCTCCGGATCGTCCGGGTTCTCCGACCAGATGGCGCTGCCGCCGGCGCTCTTGCGCGGATCGCTCAGGATGCGGCCGTCGCGCAGCAGCGCGTGGATGTCCCGGTGCCGGGTGATGGCGACGAGGCCGTTCGGGCCCGGGAGCACCGGGTGCTCGCGCATCTGCGCGTACAGCGGATACGGGTCGGCGCGGGCCCCGTGGTGCATGACCGCCTCGAACAGGTCGGTTGCGGCAATCGGCGCGCCAGAAGCGGTCATGGGCTTTGTTGTATCAGCTAGACCGCTCGCGCTCCAATTTCCGATCGGTCGAACCGGGTCCCATGACAAACGCAGAGCGAGCGACTATCTTGCCGTCGCGAACCAGTCGAATACCTCGTGCCGACTGTCGACCCGATGCCGGAGCACCTCGCACACACGCCATGAAGCCCGCTCACCGAAAGACAACTCGCAGATGACGGCGCCCGGTGCGCGCGGCCCGGGCGTGGTGGGCCTGGGCAGCTTCCTCCCGGGCCCGGCGCTCGGCATGGAGCACTTCGGCGGCGCCGGGGACGCTTTGGCCGCAAACCCGCTCCTCCGGGCGCCCACGGCACGCCACCACGTCGACCGCGACACCCGCGCGGGCACGATGGTCGAGAGCGCGAGCAGGGAGATGTTCGCGGGGCTCGGGGACGGGTCGGTCCCGTCGGTCGACCTCGTGATCACCAACGTGCTGCTGCCCGACAACCCGATCACGGGGTGCGGTGCGGAGGTGGCCCAGCGTCTCGAGCTCCGGCCGGAATGGGTCATCGACCTGCACAACGGCGGCTGCGCGTCGTTCCCGTACATGCTGAAGCTCGCCGGAGCGCTGATGCGCACGGGGGAGGTCGCCTCGGCGCTCATCTGCAACGTGCAGAACACGGCAGGGCAGATCTACTCCCAGCCCTCGGTGAAGGATCACCCGGCGGCAGCGGTCCCCGGGGACGGATGCGGCGTCGCCTACCTCCAGGCCGGGGCGGGCGCGGAGATCCTGGCGACGAGGACGCACAACGTCCCCGAGAGCGCCGCCGACATGGGGATCGCGACCGCGGACGGGCGACGGTACTGGGAGGCAGGCGACAGCGACGTGAGCATCTCCTTCGAACCGCGTCGCTTCGCAGAGATCATCGAGCGGGGCAACCGCCTCGTTCCCGAGACCGTGCGGGCGCTGTGCGCGGACATCGACGTCACGCCGGCCGCCATCGACATCCTCGTCACGAACCAGCCTAACCGCACGTTCCTGCGCAATTGGCGCGAGGAGCTCGGGATCCCCCCGGAACGGCACGTGGACACGTTCGACGAGTGCGGCAACCTCTACGGCGCCGGGGCACCGGTGACGCTGGCCGCGGCCGCAGGCTCCGGTCGGATCGCCGACGGTGACCTCGTGGTCCTGGCCGGCTTCGCGCACGCGGGCGATTTCGCTGCGGCCGCCGCCATCCGGTGGGGGCCGTAGGCGGCCGGCTCAGCCTGAATCCACCGTTTGGGTTCGGTGGTGGGTCTGCGCGGGGCGCGACGGCCGTTTCGGGCCGCTCGGGGTGGTGTCCGGCGGCGCTTGGCGTGTGCGGGGCTTCGGCCGGGTCGGAATGGGCTGCCCGGCGCGCAGCAGGCCGCAGTCCTCGATGCAGTCCGCCCCCAACGCCATCGCCGAGACCAGGCTCATCACCTTGCGGCCCGGGTTCGCCGCCCCAGGACGGTCGCCCAGATCGACGCGTTCCTCGACCAACTGCTCGATCCCGAGCCGGCCCGCCAGCAAAGCCGGGAGCATCACGCCGCGTTCGCGACCACCCGTTCATCGTCAAAGACAACCGCCGTCGACTCGTGCACCATGAAGGTGACCTCCCGAACGGGGCCGCGGCTGCTGCAATCAGCCGCTTTCAAGCCCCGCTTGGGAGGTCACTCCACTTCAACGCCCGGACAGAACGGTGAATCCGAGCTCAGGCCGCCCGCGCCGGTTCGCGTGCGCCCGCGAGCACGACAGCTGCCACCAGCTCCGGGTCGTCAGCGAACGGCACGTGACCGCACGAGGGCATCTCGACGTGCCTGGCCCACGGAAGCATGCGACGAGCCCGCCGTCGTTGACGCGTCGGGACGAGGTAGTCGTGGTCCCCCCACGCGATCGTCATCGGGACTCCGCGGAGCTCGTGGGGGGCGTCGAAGACGTAGTCGCGGAAGTGTTGGAGCGCTTCCGGGGTGGCGGGTGAGCCCGCGAGGGCAATCGCGTCCCCGATCGCGGCCGCGGGTGACAGCCGCCACGGCTTGTGAAAGAACTGCTTGAAGAGGACGGCGCGGCCCGGGGCAAGCGCGAGTACCGGGTGGATCAGCCCGGGCGCCCTGCGTGCGACCGCACGGGTCGCGCGCACCGAGAGGATCGTCCATTGGCGTGCCCGAGGCGTCCAGAAGCCGACGGGGGAAAGCGCGGTCGCGCTCTCCACGCTCCCGCGTCGAGCGAGCTCCAGCGCGATCGCGCCCCCCATCGAATTCCCCGCGACGTGCGGCCGCTCGAGCCCGAGCTCCGCGAAGAGCACCTGGACGCGCGTGGTGAGCCCGGCGACGGAGGGGACGGTGCCGTCCGGCGCGCAGGCGCCGAAGCCTGGGAGATCGACGGCGATCACGTCGTGCTCGGTCGCGAGCTTGCCGATGATCGGTTCCCACACCCGCCAGTGGCTGCCGACGCCGTGGACGAGGACGATCGGTGTGCCGGTTCCCGACCTGTGCTGGACGAGGCCCATGCAGCGACCCTATCCAGGCCTGACGTGTCGATCCGGCAGCCCTCTGGCCCTCGCCTCCCGGAAAGGTCCCGTTGTCGATTTCGACAACGGGCAACGGGCCGGACGAAGAGATTCAAATGCCCGTCCCCGCAGAAGCCCGTTCCCGCCGCGCCGCCCCTGACGGGCCAGTCGAAGCGACAGGAGCGGGAGCGCGCGAAGCGCCACCTTCGGATGTACGCGCATGGGGGCGCCGGGAGACCGCGTCGCCGTCGCGGGTTCGACGAACGGGGGTGACTTCGCGGCGGCGGCGGCACCGGCGGGCTCGAAGCCTCGGCCTCGAGAACGCCCGGCGACCGGACGCCGCCGCTTCCCATCGTCTCGTTGGGTCGCTAGGTTGGCCGCGATGCGTCGCGCTAGCCGCGTCCTGTCAGAGCAGGACGGTCGGCGCAGGCGGAAGTCGGTCCTCGCCGGGCGCACACGACCTTCACCACGTCCTCGATCGGGAGTGTTATGAGCGCAGAGGCCATGACGGACGCAACGGGAGCACAGCTGGAGACCCTCACCGTGACGGACAACCGAACGGGCAAAACGTTCGAGCTGCCTATCGTCGCCGGCACAGTCAGGGCGATCGACTTCCGGCAGATCAAGCTCTCCGACGACGACGCCGGACTGATGACCTACGACCCAGCGTTCACGAATACGGCCGCCTGCAATTCGACCATCACGTTCATCGACGGTGACGCTGGCATCCTCGAGTACCGCGGGTACCCGATCGAGCAGCTCGCGGAGAAGTCGACGTTCCTCGAGGTCGCCTACCTGCTACTCCACGGGGAGCTGCCGACCAGCACCGAGCTCGAGCGGTGGACCCACGACGTCACGATGCACACGTTCGTGCACGAGAACGTCAAGGAATTCATGGGCGGCTTCCGTCACGATGCGCACCCGATGGGGATGCTGCTCGGTGGCGTGGGCGCTCTCTCGACCTTCTACCCGGAGGCGAAGGAGATCGGTGACGAGCGGAACCGGATGCTTCAGGCCACCCGTCTGATCGCCAAGATGCCCACGATCGCCGCCTTTGCGTTTCGCCACTCACGCGGCCAGCCGTACGTCTACCCAGACAACGACCTGAGCTACGCCGGGAACATCCTCGGGATGCTCTACAAGATGACCGACCTGAGGTACAAGCCCGATCCGCGGCTGGAGCGGGCGCTCGACATCCTCCTCATCCTCCACGCCGATCACGAGCAGAACTGCTCCACCTCGTCGGTACGCGCCGTCGGCTCCTCGCAGGTGGATCCGTACTCGGCGGTGGCCGCAGGCATCGGGACCCTATACGGTCCGCTGCATGGCGGCGCCAACGAGGCTGTCCTGCGCATGCTGCGTCGGATCGGCAAGAAGGAGAATATCCCTGGCTTCATAGACGGCGTGAAGGCCGGCGAGCAGAAGCTGATGGGCTTCGGGCACCGCGTGTACAAGAACTTCGACCCACGCGCCACGATCATCAAAAAGGCATGCGACGACGTGTTCGAGGTGACGGGCACGAATCCGCTGCTCGACATCGCCACCGAGCTGGAGCGCATCGCGCTAGAAGACGACTACTTCGTCTCGCGCAAGCTCTACCCGAACGTCGATTTCTACTCCGGGCTGATCTATGAGGCGTTGAGCCTACCGGCCGAGATGTTCACGGTGATGTTCGCGATTGGTCGCACGCCGGGCTGGGTCGCGCAGTGGCTCGAGATGGTCACCGACGAGGAGCAGAAGATCGCGCGACCGCGCCAGATCTACACGGGAGACCGCAACCGTGAGTACGTGGCGATCGGCAAGCGCTAGCGGGCGCTTCTGGCTCTTTCGCGTCCGTCCGCGCGCCAAGTTGGAGTGGCAGAGGCAAAGGTCGTCTGCTTCACTGAGTAATCGAAAGCCCTGCGGAACCGTCGAACTACACGCGAGGAATTAGACTCATGGATTCGGAAGTGCGCCCGCAGGGCCTGGCCGGGGTGGTCGCCGGTGACACCGCCATCTGCTGCACCTCTCTGGGTGCCGAGCACGGGCTCGTCTACCGCGGATACGACGTCTGTGAGCTCGCGCGGCAGGTGCCCTTCGAGGCGGTGGCCTATCTCTTGCTCCACGGATCGCTCCCGGACGCCCAGCAGCTCGCAGCGTACACCGAGCAGCTCGCGGACGCCCGTCGGCTCCCCGACACAGTCAAGAGCATGCTCCGTCAACTTCCACCCTCCGCCTCGGGGATGGACGTGCTCCGAAGCGTGGTGTCGCTGTTCGGGATACTTGATCCTGCCGCGGGCGCCGAGGACGATGCCCCGCGCATCGCGACCCGGCTGATGGGCGCGATGCCGGTCGCGTTGCTGTTCTGGCAGCAGGTTCGCGACGGCCACCACACCCCCGAAGTCGAGGACGTCTCGGGGTCGGTCGCCGACTCGGTGCTGTCGACGTTGACAGCACGCCAGCCGAGCCCGCTGGAGGAGGACATCCTGGCGGGCTCCTTCACGCTCTACGCCGAGCACGAGTTCAACGCGTCGGCGTACTGCGCACGGATCGTCTCGTCCACCGGAGGGGACAGCTACTCGGCGATCGCGGCGGCCGTCGGCGCGCTCAAGGGCTGGCGGCACGGCGGCGCCAACGAGGCGGCGATGCACTTCATCGAGACCCTCGAGGATGCGGAGCACGCCGAGAGCGAAGTGCTGGCGCTGCTGGCGCGGGGCGAGCGGATCATGGGCTTTGGTCATCGCCTGTACCGCACGGGCGACCCGCGCGCGACGCAGATGCGGGAGTGGTCGCGTGAGATCGCCGACGACCGCGCCAACCTGCGCCTGTTCGAGATCTCGGATCGCATCGAGCAAGTCATGCAACGCGAGAAGGGGCTCTTCGCCAACGTCGACTTCTGGTGTGCGTCGACGTGGCACCTGCTCGGCATCCCGACGGGGCTGTTCACGCCGCTGTTCGTGGTGGCGCGCACCTCCGGCTGGGCTGCCCACGTGGAGGAGCAGCGCGCGGAGGCCAGGCTGATCCGACCGAGTTCCAACTACGTCGGTGAGGGCTACCGCGAGGTCGCCTTCCCCTCGGCGTTGAAAGCTACGTGACGCGCTCCTCGCGCGCCGGGGCGCCGCCGCAGGAGACGGGCGCGCTGGGATCTCGCTCCCCGCTACAGACCGCGGATGGCACGTTCGACTTCGTCCGGGTCGACCGGTTGGACGAGCTCGGCATCTGTGCGACCGCGGAACTGCCGCGTGCCGTTCGGATCCTGCTGGAGGGCTTGCTGCGTCGGCGGCTGGGAATGCAGTTCGACGACGCCGAGATCGCCCGGATCGCGGCGGCCGTGGCCGCGCCGCAGGCCGCCGGGCCGCCGGTGGAGATTCCGTTCCTGCCGGCGCGGACGCTGCTGCAGGACTTCACCGGGCTGCCGGCCCTCGTCGACCTGGCGGCGATGCGAACGCGCTTGGCCGCGGCAGGCGCCGACGCGGCGGCCCTCGACCTCGCGCTCCCGGCCGACCTCGTCATCGACCACTCGGCGCGCGCCGACTACTACGGGACATCGGACGCGCGCACGCGCAACCTCGCCGCTGAGTACGAGCGCAACGCGGAGCGGTACGCGTTCCTGCGCTGGGCCGAGCAGGCCTTCGACGGGCTCCGGGTCGTGCCACCCGGTCGGGGGATCTGCCACCAGGTGAACTTCGAGCGGCTCGCCGAGGTGGTCAGCGTGCGCCCGGGGGCAACCCGGCCGCTCGCGATACCGGACACCGTCCTGGGCTCCGACAGCCACACGACGATGATCAACGGCCTCGGCGTCCTCGGCTGGGGGGTCGGTGGGATCGAGATCGAGGCGGCGATGCTCGGTCGGCCGCTCACTCTGCTGCGGCCACGGGTGGTCGGCCTGCGTCTGGACGGCTCCCTGCCGGTCGGTGTGCTCGCGACGGACCTCGCGCTGCGGATCACTGAGCTGCTCCGCGCCCACGGCGTCGTCGACGTGATCGTGGAGGTCTTCGGACCGGGAGTCGCGATGCTCTCGGTCCCCGACCGCGGCGTCATCGCCAACATGGCCCCCGACTACGGCGCGACCGCCTGCCTGTTCGGGGTGGACGAACGGACGCTGAGCTTCCTGCGCCTGACCAACCGCGGCTCACGGGTCGACGTGGTCGACGCGTACGTGCAAGCGCAGGGGCTGTCGGAGTGCGGGCAGCGCAGCTACGACGACGTCGTCGAGCTCGACCTCGGGACGGTCCAGACCGCCTTGGCGGGTCCTGATCGACCCGACCAGCGCCGAGCGCTTGCCGACGTCCCGGCGAGCTACGCGGCGCGGACCCCGCGCCCGCGCGCGGGCTCGATCGGCGACGGGACGGTCGCGCTGGCGGCGATCACCAGCTGCACCAACACGTCCAACCCGGAGGCGATGCTGGCCGCAGGGCTCGTGGCGCGCAAGGCGGTCGCACGCGGCGTGCAGGTGCCGCCGTGGGTCAAGACATCGCTGGCGCCGGGCTCGGCGGTCGTGGCCGCCTACCTGGACAAGGCCGGGCTGACCGGCCCGCTGGAGCAGCTCGGCTTCGCGGTGGTGGGGTTCGGCTGTACGACCTGCTGCGGGAACTCCGGCGATCTCGCCGCGGACGTGGAGGTCGCGCTCGCGGCCGGAGACCCCGACGTCGTGGCCGTCCTCTCGGGGAATCGCAACTACGCCAGTCGCATCCATCCGCGGATCGCGGCCAACTACCTGGCCTCCCCACCGCTGGTGGTCGCGTACGCGCTGGCCGGGCGCATCGACCTGGACCTGAGCTCCGAACCGCTCGGGCGTGACGCCGCAGGGCGGCCCGTGCGGCTGGAGGAGCTGTGGCCGACCACCGCGGAGCTCGAGGAGGCGCACGCCGTGATCCAACAGGAGCTCTTCGCCGACGAGTACGCGGCGCTGTTCGACGGGGGCGAGCCGTGGAACGCGCTCGCGCTCCCCGAGGGGCCGCTGTACCCGTGGGACGAGGAGTCGACCTTCCTGCGGCCCCCGCCGTTCGTCGAGGATGCCGATTTGGAGCCTGGGCCCTTGGCCGACCTGCACGACGCACGCGCGCTGCTGGTCCTTGGCGACCACGTCACCACCGACCACATCTCGCCTGTCGGGCGCATCCTCGTCGACAGCCCCGCCGGAGAGCACTTGGCGACGCGAGGGGTCGCACCCGGTCGGTTCGACTCCTTCGGCGCGCGCCGCGGCAACTGGGAGGTGATGAAGCGAGGGACGTTCGACTATCTCGCCCTGGAGAACGCGCTCGTCGCGCCCGCGACGGGCGGGCTCTCCCGGCATCTGCCGAGCGGGGCGCAGGGAACGATCTATGCGACCTCCGTGGCCTACGGCCAGACGCCCCTCGTGATTCTAGCGGGCGAGGAGTACGGCGCCGGCAGCTCACGCGACTGGGCCGCGAAGGGCACGGCGCTGCTCGGCGTCCGGGCGGTATTGGCCGCGAGCTTCGAGCGCATCCATCGCGCCAACCTCATCGGGATGGGCGTAGTTCCCCTCGAGTTGCCCGCGGGGCGGAACCTCGCCGAGCTCGGGCTGGACGGCACAGAGTGCTTCACCCTGCTTGGGCTGGACGCAGGCGCCGTGCCGGGGGGCGAGGTGACGATCTCGGCCACGTCCGTCACGCGCCGGCTGAGCTTCGTCGCGCGTTCTCGGGTGGACACCGAGCAAGAGCGACGCGTACTGCTGGCGGGCGGCATCCTCCCGTCGGTGCTCATCGAACACGCAGCCGGGGAGGCCGCGTGACGGACGGACCGATCACGGCGGCGGTGGCCGCCTTCGCACTCAGGATGCGCCACGAAGGGCCGGGCGAACGGGTGAGGACGCTAGCGCGCCGGGTCGTGCTCGACCAGATCGGCCTGCAAGTCGGCTGCGCGCGGCTCCCGGCCAGCGTGGTGGCGCACGAGTACGTCCGTCGAACCGCGCGCACGGGCACCGCGACGGTGCTGGTCCACGGAGACCGGCTCAGCGCAGAGGGTGCGTCGTTCGCGAACGCCGCGTTCGGCCACGGACAGGACTTCGACGACACGTGTCGCCCGGCGCAGACGCACGCCGGCGCCGTCGTCGTCCCGACGGCGGTGGCGGTGGCCGAGGAAGTCGGCGCGAACGGTCAGGCGACGCTTCGCGCGATCGCGGCCGGCCTCGAGGTGATGGTCCGCGTCGCGCACATGGTCTCCCCGGTCTGCCTGCGTCGCGGCCAGCACCCGATGTTGGTCGCTGGCCCGTTCGGCGCGGCCGTCGCGGCCGGCATGCTCTGGGAGCTCGACGAGGGGCAGATGATCCACGCCCTCGGCATCGCGGGCAGCCACCCAGGCGGCCTTGTCGAGTACAGCGAGTCGGGCGGGTCGGTGAAGCGTCTGCACGGCGCGATCCCGACGACCGGCGGCATTCGCTCGGCGTGGATGGCCAGGTACGGGCTGACGGGGCCGACGGCGGTCTTCGAGGGCAGCAAGGGCGTCGGGCGGGCGTTCGCTGAGACGCCAGAGCTCGGCCGGCTGGGGGACGACCTCGGAGCCCGCTGGCTGCTCGACGACCTCGCGTTCAAGTTCTACAACTGCTGCTACTTCATCCATCCGGCGATCGACGCGGCTCGCGAGCTGATCCGGCAGGATGACCTCCGTCCGGCGGACATCGCCGCGGTGCGGGTGGGTACGAGCCGGCAGAGCCTCACGCACGTCGGGAAGATCGTAACCCCCCGTGACGAGGTTGGCGCGCAGTTCAGCATGTCGTTCACCCTCGCCCTCGTCCTGCTCGGGCAGATCCCCGGGATCGACACCTACTCCGAGGCGTGTCTCGCCGACCCGGAGGCGTTGCGGCTGGCGTCGCTCGTCCGGGTGGAGGAGGACTCGGTCGCCGAGGCCGAATATCCGGCCAACTGGGGGTCGATCGTCACCATCGCCACGCACGACGGGCGCGAGATGAGCAGCCGCGTCCGCGACCCGCTCGGAACGCGCGAGCACCCCTGCTCCGACACCGATCTGAGAACGAAGTTCCTGCACAACGTCACCCCGGTGCTCGGCCGGGAGCGAGCTGCTGCGCTGTACGAGCGCGCGGCGCGGCTCGACGACCTGTCCAACATGGCCGCGTTGACGGCGCTCAGTCTCGACACCGAACTCCCGGAGGAGCACCTTGCCCGTACGTCCTGAGTCACCCGAAGTCCTCGACGAGGCGGTTGCGATCCTCCGTCGCGGCGGGCTGGTCAGCACGCCGACCCGCGGGAACTACTGCCTGGTCTGCGACCCGGAGGACGACGAGGCGGTGGAACGCTCCTTCGCCGTCAAGGAGCGCACCAAGTTCGGGCCGCTGACGCTGGCGCTCCACGAGATCGACGCCGCCGGGGAGTACGTGGAGTTCCCGCCGGGGTTCGATCCGGCGGTGCTGCACCGGATCTGGCCGTCGGAGGTCTCGCTGATCTTCGCGAAGAAGCATCCGTTCCCCGAGCGCCTGACCTGCGGGCACTCGACGATCGCGTTGATGTTCCATGGCCCGTGCACGCTGCAGCGGCTGCTCATGCGATACGGGGGCCCACTGGGACTGACCTCGGGCAACAGGTCGGGCCAGGGAGACATCCGGATCACGCTCGAGAAGTCCGTGGAGGACCTCGGCGACAAGATTGACTTGATCATCGCGGCGCCGTCGGACGACGAGCTCACGGTCTCCCCGACGTCTGAGCAGAACCCGAGCAACACGATCGTCGACCTGACGTTCGGGCGTCCGCTGCTCGTCCGCGCGGGCGTGCTGCCCACCGAGGCGCTAGTCGAGGTGTTCCCCGACCTCGACCAGGATCCGGCGGTCTTCAAGCGGCTGCTAGCCGAGCGGCTGGACGCGGCGAAGGCGTGACCCGGACCGCGACACCGCTGGGCGAGCGGTTGGCCCGCGTCCTCGATGTCCCGGCCTGGCCCGCCGGTGAGGTTTCCCACGGCCGGGCGGCGGTGCTCGTCGGCCTCGTCGAGTGCCCAGCTCCCTCGCTGTTTCTGACGCGCCGGGCGGCGGGCCTTTCCGTCTACCCCGGGCACCTGGCCTTCGCCGGCGGCCGTGTCGAAGCCGATGACACGGGCCCGGCGGACACCGCCCTGCGGGAGGCTGCCGAGGAGCTCGGGTTGGAGCCCGCGTGCGTGGTGGTCGCGGGGGCCCTGCCGCCCGTGCGCTCCCGGTCGCAGCGACTGGACATCGTCCCCGTGGTCGGCACGCTCGCGGAGGCGCCCGCGCTGACCCCCGGCCCGGCCGAGGTCGCCGAGGTCCTCGAGGTGCCGCTGCTCGAGCTCTGTGCGGCCAAACCCTACGAGCTGGCTTGGCCGCCGGGCGACGGCTCGCTGCGCACGATCGGGTACCGACGGCCGGGGCAGGACATCGTCGGGTTGACCGCGCGTATAGTCGAGGCGCTGTGCGAGGCGCTCGTCGAAGCCGACCGATGACCCGCGACCTCCGCCTCATCTATGCGTACCGCATCATCTCGCGGCTGTACTTCCATCTGCCGGTCCTGCTCGTCTTCTTCCTGGTCGAGGGCATCTCGGTCTTCGTCGCGGAGTTGCTGCTCGCGGTCTACGGCCTGGCCGTCACCGTCGGTTCGACGTTGCTACCGCGGTTCCGCGATCGCTTCACGTGCCGCCAATTGATCGCCGGCGGTGAGGTGCTCAAGCTCGTCGGCCTCGCGCTCGTGGTTTTGACCGGGGCGGCATGGGCGGCGGCGATCGGCCAGGCGATCAACGGTCTGGGCTATGCGATCACGCAGGGCACCGACGCAAGGCTCCTGGCCGCGGTGGCGCCCGACAAGGAGACCAACGCCCGCGCGCAGGCGAACACGCAGAGCTACATGTTCTTGTCGGTCCTCGCGGCGGGGATCGTCGGCGCGGCGATCTTCGACGTCAACAGCGACGCTGTCTTCTTCGCCTCGATGGGTGCGGCGCTCATCTCCGCGGCGATCATGAGCGTCGTCGTCGAACCGGCCGGACGCGAGCGGCCGGCCGCGGCGTCTCCTGCCCAGCCGGCGGTGAGCCTCACCGCCGATCAGCGGTGGTGGGTGAACTACTACGTCATGCTGCGCGCGGTCACCCTGGCCGTCTTCGTCGGCTTCCTGCCGTACTTCTTCTTCGAGATCCGGCACATCAGCCTGACTGCGTTCGGCGTCGTGCTCGGGATCTTCAGCCTGGCCGCCTTCCTCGGCGCGCGCTTTGCCGTGAAGCTGCTGGGCCGCATCGGCACCGCACAGCTCACGGTGGCGACGCTGCTGCTGTCGGTCGGCTCGGTCGCGGCGTTCGCGACCGAGCCGCCGCTGGCTCTAGCGCTGGTGGTTATGCTGATCTTCGGCCTGTCCGCCGGTGGCGTGCGGCCCCTGACGATGAACGGGCTCGGCCCGGGCGCCGGAGCGATCGTGCCGACGATGGAGCGGCGCTTCGGGGTCGTGAACGCGGGCCTGCTCATCGCCGGCGGCGGACTGTTGGACGCCAGCAACTACCAGACGGTGATGGTCGCGCTGGCCGCCGGGTACGCGGTGGTGCTATCAGCATCGCTGATGCGACCTGCTTCCCGGCTCGTAATGCGTGAGCAGACCTGACCCAGGAAAGAGAGGGAGCCCATGACGACGATTCCCGTTGAGCACGGCACGGACGCGCTTCGGACGCAGATGCGCCGTGTCGACGCCGACGTCCACCCCCACTTCGACCGTGGCCTGAGGACGCTCGAGCCGTACCTGGGCACGACGGCACGCCGTCGGGTCCTGGGCTCGGCCTACGGGCAGGCGTGGGCAGCCGAGAGCTACGCCTCGCAGTTCACGCTCCCCAAGAACGACCTCTACATCAATCCGGCGGGAGTCATGCGCCGCGACAGCTACAACGCGGACGGGAGCGTCCCCGGCTCCGACCCGGATCTCGTGGTCCGGCAGCTGCTTGAGGACTGCGCGGTCGACCGCGCCGTGCTGACGTGCGGGAACACGATGGGGTTGGGATCGCTGCCCGACCCGGACTTGGCTGCGAGCGTCGCCTCCGCCGTCAACGAGTGGATGGCCGAGCGGTGGCTGCAGCACGACCCCCGGTTCCGCTCCTCGCTCCTGGTCGCCCCCCAGGATCCGGCGCTGGCGGCCGCGGAGATCGACCGCATGGCCAACCGCGACGGGTTCGTCCAGGTGCATATGCCGATGCGCGAGGGCCTAATCGGCGAGCGGCACTACTGGCCGATCTACGCCGCCGCCGAGCGTCACGGTCTGCCCATCGCGTTGCATCCGAACTCCGTGGACACGATCCATCGACGCGCTCCGAACGTTGCGGGCGGGTCGCCGACGTACTACATCGAATGGCACTCGATGCTGACCGAGATCTTTCAATCCGCGGTGATCAGCCTGGTGTGTCAGGGGGTTTTCGAACGCTTCCCCGGACTGAGGTTCCTCGTGACCGAGGGCGGCTTCGCGTGGCTCGTCGACGTGCTCTGGCGGATGGACAAGAACTGGGAGTCGCTGCGGGACGAGGTGCCGTGGCTGCGACGGGCGCCAAGCGAATACGTTTTCGACCACATTCGCTTCACGACGCAGCCGATGCCCGAGCCCGCGCGCCCGGAGCACCTGGCGGCCGTCTGCGACATCGTGCAGGCTGAACGGACGCTGCTCTTCAGTTCCGATTATCCGCACTGGGACTTCGACAACCCGATGCGGGCGCTCAGCCAACTGCCGGCGGCGACCCGCCAGCGCGTGCAGGTCGCCAACGCGATTGAGCTTTACGGGGGCCGGCTGTAGATGGCGGGTCGGCGCCAGGTCGTTTGCGAGCTGGACGACCTGCCGGTCGGCGCCGTGCGCGAGATCTGGGTCGGCGGGCGCAGCATCGCCGTGTTCAACGTCGCCGGGCGCCTCTACGGCATTCGGAACGTCTGCCCGCACCAGGGCGCTCCGCTGTGCCGGGGCACCGTCGGCGGGACGATGTTGGCGTCGCGCCCCCAGGAGTGGATCTACGGCATGGAGGACACGATCCTGCGGTGTCCGTGGCACGGGTGGGAGTTCGACCTGCGGTCGGGGGAGTCGCTGTTCGACCCCGAGCGCGCACGGGTTCGCACCTATCCGGTGCGCATCGACGGCACACAGGTCGTCATCGAGGTGTAAGGCGGCGCGGACGGCCGTCCGCGCCGCGCTCCGGCCGCCGCGTACGCCCGCGAGCCGCGCTGGCGCCAATAGCGTCCAGGGTGATGCGCCCTGTGCATCTTGGACCCGACAACGACAGAACGGAACAAAGGACCCCGCTCATGACCACGACCAGCGCATCCCGCGAGACGGGCCAGTCCCACCTCCAGGAGCTCGCCAAGCGCCATCTCTGGATGCACTTCTCCCGCATGGGGGCCTACGCCGAGGGCGCGGAGATCCCGATCATCGTCAAGGGGGATGGCTGCTACGTCTGGGACGAGCACGGCAAGCGGTACTTCGACGGGCTCTCGAGCCTCTTCTGCGTGAACATCGGCCACGGCCGCGCCGACGTCGCCCAGGCCGGCGCAGACCAGGCTAAGGAGCTCGGCTTCTTCACGAACTGGAGCTACGCGCACCCGCGCGCCATCGAGCTGGCCGCACGTATCGCGGGCCTCGCGCCGGGGAACCTCAACCGCGTCTTCTTCACCTCCGGCGGAGGCGAGAGCGTCGAGTCGGCGATCAAGCTGGTGCGCCAGTTCCACAAGCTCAACGGCTCGCCGAACAAGACGAAGATCATCGCCCGCGAGGTCGCCTACCACGGCACGAGCATGGGCGCCCTGGCCGCCACGGGCATCACGAGCCTGCGCCAGCCCTACGAGCCGCTGATGCCGGGCGGCTGCCACGTGCCGAACACGAACCTGTACCGCCTGCCCCCAGGCTACGGCGCGGAGAACCTCGCGGAAGCCGTCGAGCAGCGGATCCTCTTCGAGGGCCCCGAGACCGTCGCGGCCGTGATCATGGAGCCCGTCCAGAACGCGGGCGGCTGCTTCACGCCGCCGCCGGGGTACTTCCAGCGCATCCGCGAGATCTGCGACGCGCACGACGTGCTCTTCATCTCCGACGAGGTCATCTGCTCGTGGGGGCGCCTCGGCCACTACTTCGGCGCCCAGCGCTACGACTACCAGCCCGACATCATCACGACGGCCAAGGGGCTGACCTCGTCCTACGCCCCGATGGGTGCCGTGATCGCGTCCGATCGCATCATGGAGCCGTTCCTGGAGGGCAACAACACCTTCATGCACGGCTTCACGTGGGGCGGGCATCCCATGTGCGCGGCCGTCGCGGCGGCCAACCTCGACGTCTTCGAGGAGGAGCACATCAACGAAGGAGTCCTCGAGAACGAGCCGCACTTCCGCGCGATGCTCGACTCGCTGCGCGACATCCCGATCGTCGGCGACGTCCGCGGCGCCGGCTTCTTCCAGGCCATCGAGCTCGTGAAGGACCGCGACACGCGGCTCTCGTTCTCCGACGTCGAGTCCGAGACGCTCCTGCGCGGCTACCTCTCCGGCGAGCTGTTCCGCCGCGGCCTGATCTGCCGCGCTGACGACCGCGGCGACCCCGTCATCCAGCTCTCCCCGCCGCTGATCGCCGGTCCGGAGCACTTCGAGGAGATCGAGGGCATCCTGCGCCCCGTCCTCGAGGAGGCGACGCGGCGGATGCTCGCGTGAGCGCGACGGCGTGCTGACGGTCAGTGACCTCCTGCGGGACCTCGACGTGCAGGTACTCGCCGGGGAGGCGGCGCTCGAGTCGCCCGTGCGCTGGGTGCACATCTCAGAGCTCGACGACCCGACTCCGTGGCTGTCGGGCGGCGAGCTGCTGCTCACCACGGGCATGGCCCTCGACACCCCGGCCGAGCAGCGCGCCTACGTCGAGCGGCTGGCCGACCACAACCTCGCCGGGCTCGGCGTCGGCATCGGCTTCGGGTTCGACGCGGTGCCCGCGGCGATGGTCGAGGCGGCCGAGGAGCGGGCCTTCCCGCTCGTCGAGGTGCCCTACGACGTGCCCTTCATCGCCGTGACCGAGAAGGCGTTCACGCGGCTGGTCAACGAGCAGTACGCGGTGCTCCAGCGCTCGATCGCCGCGCAGGAGCGCCTGCAGCGCATCGTCCTCTCCGAGCGCGGGCTCGACGCCGTGGCGCAGGCCATCGCCAACCTCGTCGGCGCCACCGCGCTCGTCTTCGACGGCCGCGGGGAGCTTCAGGCCAGCCACCCGTTCCGCCGGGCGCTGGGCGACGAGGTCGTCGAGGAGGTCGCCGCCGACCTGCGCGAGCGCACCCGCCGCGGTGACGCGCGTGGCTTCGTCCCCGCCGCGGGCGACCTCGCCGCCCAGGCGCTCGCGCTTCCCGTCGCCGCCGGCGACGCTCCACAGCAGGGCCTTCCGCTCGCGTGGCTGGTCGCCGTGAAGGACACCGGCGGGCTGACCGAGTTCGACCGCCTCGTCCTGCACCAGGCGGTCACCGCGATCGCGCTGGAGCTCCTGCGCCGCCGCGTGGCCGACACCACCGAGCGGCGGCTGGCCGGCGACGTGCTCGCCGAGGTCGTCTCGGGCGAGGTCGGCGGTCCGGAGCTGGCGCGCCGCCTGGAGCCGTTCGGCCTCGGCGGCCGGCTCACCGCATTGGTGCTCCGGGCCGAGGGCCGTCGCGAGCGTGAGCAGCTCGAGGCCGCGCTCGCACAGGCGCTGCGCGAGGAGGCGGTCTCCGCGCTCGTGGCCATGGCGGGCGAGTCGGCCGTCGCGCTCATGCCGGGCTACCTCGACGAGGAGCTCTTCGAGCTGGCCGAACGCGTTCACGCTCGCGTGGCCAAGGTGCTCGGTGCCGCCCCGAGCGCCGGCGTCGGGCGCGCCGTCGCGCTCGCCCAGGCCCGCGAGGCCTACCACGAGGCGCGCTGCGCCCTGGAGGCGCGGGCCCTCGGCGGGGCTCCGGCCAACGGCAACGGCCCCAAGCCGCACGCCGTGGCCAACCACCGCGATCTCGGCTCCTTCCAGCTCCTGCTCTCCCTCCAGGACTCAGATGCGCTGCGGCTCTTCTGCGAGTCGCTGCTCGGCCCGATCGAGCAGGGCGAGGGTCACTACGGCGGGGAGCTCATGCGCTCGCTCGAGGCGTTCATCGAGGCCAACGGGCAGTGGGAGTCCGCAGCGCGCAAGCTGTACTGCCACCGCCACACGCTGCGTTACCGCATCCGCAAGGTCGAGGAGCTCACGGGCCGCGACCTCGCCTCGGCGCGCGACCGCATCGAGTTCTGGCTCGCGCTGCGCGGGCGCGACATCGCCGCGGCCGGCGAGCGCGCGAGCGTCTTCGGGGCGCGCACGTGAGGGTCGCCGTGCTCGGCGCCGCGGGCCTGATGGGGCGCGCGATCGTCCGCGACTTGCAGGATTCGCCCGAGATCACGGACATCGCCGAGCTCGACAGGGAGCGCTCGCGTGCCGCGGGCGCCGACATCGCCGCGGTCGACGCCAACGATCGCCAGCAGCTCACGCTCGCGCTCGAGGGCATCGACCTGCTGATCAACGCCGCGGACTACCGCGTGAACCTCGCGGCGATGGACGCAGCGCTGGCCGCCGGCACGCACTACCTCGACCTGGGCGGCCTCTACCACGTCACCGCGCAGCAGTTCGCCCTGCACCCGGACTTCGAGCAGGCCGGGCTGATGGCCCTCCTGGGCTGCGGCGCGGGGCCGGGCAAGACGAACGTCATGGCCGCCTGGGCGGCCGAGAAGCTCGACACGGTCTCGCGGGTCCGCTGCGCGAGCGCCGGCCACGACGCCGAGCCCCCGCCCGGCGTCTCGCTGCCCTACTCGCTCAAGACTCTGCTGGACGAGGTGGTCGAGGCGCCGATGGTCCTCCGCGCCGGGAAGTCCGTGGCGCTGGAGCCGCTCGCCGACGGCGGGGAGATCGACTTCCCCGCGCCGGTCGGGCGCCGCTCCTCGCTGCACACGCTCCACTCGGAGGTGCTCACGCTCGGGGCCTCGCTCGGCGCCGCCGACGTCGACTTCCGCCTCGCGCTGGCGCCGCGGGTGGAGACGAGCCTGCGCCAGATCGCCCAGGGCGCGCCCGCTCCGCCGATCGCGCCCCCGAGCGCGCAGACCTTCAGCGCCCAGGTCGTGGAGGCCACGGGGGAGCGGGAGGGCGTGCCGACGACCGTGCGCGTGACGGCGCTCACCTCGCCGCACGCGGCGTGGGGGATCGGCGGTGGCGTCGTCTCCACCGCCGCGGTCGCTGCCGCCGTCGCCCGCCTCATGGCCCGCGGCGAGCTGCGCGACCCCACGGGCTACGCACCGCTCACGGGCGTCCACCCGCCCGAGAGGTCGCTTCACCACTCGACGCTCTTTCCCGAGCTCGAGTCCCGCGGCTGTGAGTTTCGGATCACCATCACCCCCAGCGAGGTCCTCAGCCCATGAGAGTCGGCGTCCCCACCGAGATCAAAACGGACGAGTACCGCGTCGGGATGACGCCCGCGGGCGTCCGTGAGCTCGTCGAGCAGGGCCATGACGTCCTCGTGCAGGCCGGCGCGGGCGAGGGCTCGGCCCTCGCCGACGCGCAGTACGCCGCCCAGGGCGCCGAGCTCGTGCCGGGAGCCGACGCGGTGTGGGAGCAGGCCGAGCTCGTGGTGAAGGTCAAGGAGCCCCAAGGCGTCGAGGTGGCCCGGCTGCGCCCAGGGCAGACGCTCTTCACCTACCTGCACCTCGCGCCGGATCCCGAGCTGACGCGGGGGCTGATCGAGAGCGGCGCGACCTGCATCGCCTACGAGACGGTCACGGACAAGCGGGGGCGGCTGCCGCTGCTGGCGCCGATGAGCGAGGTGGCCGGGAAGATCGCGACGCAGGCCGGCGCGTTCATGCTCGAGAAGCCGCTCGGCGGCCGCGGGCTGCTGCTCGGCGGCGTGCCCGGCGTCGCGGCGGGCAAGGTGATGGTCATCGGCGGTGGCGTGGTGGGCCAGAACGCCGCGGAGGTCGCGATCGGGATGGGCGCAGAGACCTACGTCTTCGACCGCTCGATCGACCGCCTGCGCGAGCTCGACTACGTGCTGAACTCCCGCGCCTCGACGGTCTACGCCTCGACGCTCGCCGTCGAGGAGCTGCTGGGAGAGGTCGACCTGGTGATCGGTGCGGTGCTCGTGCACGGCGCCAAGGCGCCGCACGTCATCACCCGCAAGCAGCTCGGGCTGATGAAGCGCAACGCCGTGCTCGTGGACGTCTCCATCGACCAGGGCGGCTGCTTCGAGACCTCCCGCCCGACGACCCACACCGACCCCACCTACGAGGTGGACGGCATCACGCACTACTGCGTGGCCAACATGCCGGGCGCGGTGCCGATCACCAGCACCTACGCGCTGACCAACGCGACGATGCCCTACGTGGTCAAGCTCGCCGACCACGGCGTCCACGGCGCACTCGGCGCCGACCTCGGCTTCATGGACGGACTGAACGTCGCGGCAGGCCGGCTGACCTACGAACCGGTCGCGCGCGATCAGCAGCTCGAGTTCACCCGTCCGCAGGACGCGCTGGCGGCGGTGCCGGAGTAACCGCCGGACGCGGCTCGGCGGCGGTTCAGGCCCACGTTCGGAGGCGGGCCGGGTGAGCGCGGGCTCGGCTACCGCCGCTGCGGCAGCCTGATCTCGCGCAGTACGAAGCGACGGTTGGTCACCACGCCGGCGCCGCCGCGGACGGCGCGCTGGAACGCGCGAGCGTCGAGGGGCAGGCGCCGGTCGCGGCTCAGGCGCCGTCGCGCGCCCGGCGGCAGCGTGAAGCTGAGCGTCTGGCTCTTGAGCGGCGCGATCGCGTACTTGCGCGCCCCGACCACCGAACCGGCGCGGCCGGGGGACGCGACCAGGCGCAGGCGTCCCGAGCAGGCGTCGGGGCCGAGGCAGCTGACGAGCAGCCGCAGGACCCGGCCCTTGCCGCGCACGCGTGCGAGCGAGCGGATCGCCAGCGCCGAGGTGACGGGAAGGCCGAGTCCGGCCTTCGCGTCGGCGGAGGGCGCGGCCACCTGCTGCGGGCCGGCGGTGACCGTCGGGTCGCTCGCGGGGCCGGTCAGGGTGGTCGTGGCGCCCGAGCCCGGCCCGTTCGCGGGCGGCTCGGAGGACGTAGTGCCCGCCGGCGCCGGCTCGCTCGCCGCCGCCGGCCCGGCAGGTTCCGAGCAGGCCGTCCCGTCGGCCGAGCGCGTCGTGAAGTTCCAGCGGTACGGCGCCGTGAGGCCAGCGCTCGCGTAGTCCTCGACACCCGGCCGCAGCTCGGCGGTGTAGCGCGTGCAGGCCAACAGGTCCTGCTTCGGCCAGAGCATCAGGGTGTGCGTGCCGTCGCCCGCGCCGTACGGTCCCGGCTTCGGGAAGCCATCCTCCATCGCCAGGCGCTCCCCGTCGGGACCGTAGAGGCGAAAGCCGTCCGCGGTGATCGTGGAGACGTCGAGCGACTGCGAGAGCGAGGCCATGATCCGGTTCTCGGCCCCGCCGCCGTTCGGACCCGGCGCGGCCTTGACCGGGTGCCAGCGGGTCGGGACGCCCGTCTGGTCGGGCAGCGGGTTGACCGCGGTCACGACGGGCGCCGGGTGCTCGGCGGTCGTGAGCTTCTTCCACACGGCCCCGTAGTATCCCGCCGCCGCTTGGGCGACGTCGAGCACGCCGCCCGTGCCCGTGTAGTAGAGCGCCGAGACGCGCGGGATCGTCGCCTTCACCCGCGGGTACTCGCTGGCCAGGCCCGCCCGCTCGCCGGCGACGGCGGCCATGATCGCGCCGTTGCCCTCCGCGATTCCGGCTCCGGTGATGTCGTCGCGGCCGAGGTCGTGGTAGACGGACAGCAGGTCGACGGTCGGCGGCTGGAAGGTCGGGATCCGGCGCAGGCGGTCGAACTCGAAGAGGCCGATGTTGTCCAACGCGAACTCGGGCGTGTTGATCAGGCTGCCGGGCGGGACGCTGCCGAGCTCGGCGGCCCCGGGCAGGCCGGTGGCGTAGACGGCCGCGTAGCCCGGGTGGACCGGGGACTCGCCGTAGTCGGCGAGCTTGGGCTCGAAGAGCCAGTCCCAGCGCTCGTCGCCGATGCCGTGCGCGGCGATCCCCATGAGGTAGGCGACCTGTTGTGCGCACGGGCCGGTCGGGCTCGTCAGCGGGGCGCAGCCGGCGCGGGCGCGCAGGTGCCTGGCGTAGGCGTTGACGAAGCGCTCCCAGTGGGTCACCTCGCCGTAGCCGCCGGCCGCGTAGCCCCCGTCGGGGAAGTGGGCGCCGGCGATGACCTCGTCCGGGTGCGCCTCTAGCAGCGTCCGCAGGCCGGGGTCGGTGACGAACGCGATCGCCGCCTCGCCCATGAAGGCGTGGGTGGTCACGCCCGAGGCGTGGGCGGGGGCGGCTGGGCAGGCGAGGGCGAGCGCGGCAGCGGCACCGAGCGAGAGTCGACGAAGGAGCACATCAGACCCAACGACAGCCCCCGGGGAGACTTGCGGGCGTTCACGAGATCGACACGAGTGGGCGCCCGGCTGCGCCCAGGCCCCCACTGCTACGCTTCCCGCCGAATGCCTACGACCTCACAGCTGATCCGCAAGGGCCGCAAGCCCAAGGGAAAGAAGCTTCTCACGCCCGGCCTGAAGTCCGGCAAGGGCCGCAAGAAGAAGACCGCCGCCCCGCAGCGTCGAGGCGTGTGCACCCGCGTCTACACCACGACGCCGAAGAAGCCGAATTCCGCGCTGCGCAAGGTCGCCCGTGTCCGCATCTCCGGGGGCATCGAGGTCACGGCCTACATCCCGGGCGAGGGCCACAACCTGCAGGAGCACTCCGTCGTGCTCGTCCGCGGTGGCCGCGTCAAGGACCTTCCGGGTGTTCGCTACAAGGTCGTGCGCGGCACGCTCGACGCCGCCGGCGTGAGCGACCGCAAGAAGGCCCGCTCCCAGTACGGCGTCAAGAAGAAGTAAGGAAAAGCCATGCCCCGTCGCGCAGCAGCAACCATCCGGGTCGTCGAGCCCGACGCCGTCCACCGCTCCCGCATGGTGCAGCAGGTCATCAACAAGGTGATGCTGCACGGCAAGAAGTCGACCGCCGAGCAGATCGTCTACGACGCGCTTGCCATCATCTCCGAGAAGACCGGCAAGGACCCGATCGAGCAGCTCGACCTCGCGATCAAGGCTTTGACGCCGGCTCTCGAGGTTCGCTCGCGCCGCGTCGGCGGTGCCACCTACCAGGTGCCCATCGAGGTCCCGGCCCGGCGCTCCAAGACGCTCGCCGTCCGCTGGCTGGTCGAGTTCGCGCGCCAGCGCCGTGAGAAGACGATGGCCCAGCGCCTCGCCAACGAGCTCATGGACGCGGTCAACTCGCAGGGCGGCGCCTACAAGCGTAAGGACGACATCTACCGCATGGCCCAGGCCAACAAGGCCTTCGCGCACTACCGCTGGTAGTTCGCACTCCCTTCGCAGCACGGCCACGAGCCGGGATGGGTCCCCGCCCACCCGGCTCGTGTCGTTCTGGCGTTCGGCGCGCGCGGCGTTGGTCGGTCCAACGTACCCGGCGACACCAAAGATCGATTACCGCGTGAGCGCGGGCGCCGCGCGCTGGGCCCGGGCCCGCGGTGCTCAGACCGCGGGGTCGTCGTCCTCGTCGGCGCCGGCGCCGGCCGCGCTGCGCCGCGCCGCGTGCTCGGCCCCCCGGCGCTCGGCGGCCTCCCGGGCCCGGGAGGCTCCCGTCCGCGCGCGGCCCGCACCGGCGCGCACGCTCCCGCCGAGTGCGCCGGCACTCGTGGCCAGGCCGGTGCCGAGCGCCTGCACGCGCTGGGAGACCGCCTCGGCGTGCAGGACGAACATCGCGCCGCCGGCCAGCAGGAGCAGCACCGCGCCGAGCGTCTCGAGGTAGAAGCCCGACGCGGCGCCCGCGCTGACGTCCTCGTAGAACTGCGCGACCTGGCCGCTGTTGTCGAGTTCGGGCACGTCGAGGAAGACGATCAGGCCGAGCGCGAGCAGGCCCGTGGCGGCGAGCGCGAGCATCGCCGGCCGGGCACCGCGCACCGCGCCGGCGAGCATCAGCGCCGCGAAGAGCGCGACGGGCAGCATGGCGATGCCGTGCAGGTCGCCACCGGAGATCGATGTGTCCTGCGCGACGAGCGCGGAGGTGGTCAGCACACGGATCTCGACCACCGTCGCCCACGTCGAGACGACGAGCAGCACCACACCCACGGCGGCCACGAGGGCGAGCAGCGCCCGGAGCGCACGGACGCTCGGCACGGCGCTCCGGGAGGGGCTCTGAGGCCCCGGGCTGGTCACAGGGCGCCTGCTATAGTCCTGCGTCGCTCCGGAGGCGTCGGCGATCATCAGCGCTGACTCTAGAGCGAACAGTGCGGACCGGGATGCAGGTGCGCGGGCGTGGCATCACCTCCAGTCGCTCAAGGCGGGTTTCGGACGGTCCGCTTCTCCCACGCGAGCAGCGAGACCCGGTCGGCAGGCCCTGGCCGCACCGCAGCGACCCGGAGCCATTCGATAGCTTGCGCTGGTTCGCCCAGCGACAATCAGACTCAAAGAGGAGCACGTTCAAGTGGGTAAGGCAAAGTTCGAGCGCGACAAGCCGCACGTCAACGTCGGCACCATCGGTCACATCGACCACGGCAAGACGACGCTGACGGCCGCCATCACCACCGTCCTCGCCGAGAAGATGGGCGGTGAGGCGAAGTCGTTCGCCGAGATCGACAACGCGCCCGAGGAGAAGGAGCGCGGCATCACGATCGCGACCTCCCACGTCGAGTACCAGACCGAGGCGCGCCACTACGCGCACGTCGACTGCCCCGGGCACGCCGACTACGTCAAGAACATGATCACGGGCGCCGCCCAGATGGACGGCGCGATCCTCGTGGTCTCCGCCGCTGACGGCCCGATGCCGCAGACGCGCGAGCACATCCTGCTCGCCAAGCAGGTCGGCGTGCCGTACATCATCGTGTTCCTCAACAAGGCGGACATGGTCGACGACGACGAGCTCCTCGAGCTCGTCGAGGTCGAGGTGCGCGACCTGCTCAACGAGTACGACTACCCCGGCGACGACACCCCCTTCATCACGGGCTCGGCCACGGGCGCGCTCGCGGGCGACGAGAAGTACAAGCAGGCGATCTACGACCTCGCGGACGCGCTGGACTCCTACATCCCGGAGCCCACCCGCGACCTCGACAAGCCCTTCCTAATGCCGGTCGAGGACGTCTTCTCGATCACGGGCCGCGGCACGGTCGCCACGGGCCGAATCGAGACGGGTGTCGTCAACACGGGTGACAACGTCGAGATCGTCGGCATCTCGGCGACCACGAACTCGGTCGTCACGGGCGTCGAGATGTTCCGCAAGATCCTCGACCAGGGCCAGGCCGGCGACAACGTCGGCTGCCTGCTGCGAGGCACCAAGCGCGAGGACATCCAGCGCGGTCAGGTCCTTTGCAAGCCGGGCTCGATCACACCGCACACCAAGTACAAGGCCGAGGTCTACATCCTCAAGAAGGAGGAGGGCGGCCGTCACACCCCGTTCTTCACGGGCTACCGCCCGCAGTTCTACTTCCGCACCACCGACGTGACCGGTGTCGCCAATCTCCCCGAGGGCGTCGAGATGGTCATGCCGGGCGACAACGTCCAGATGGAGATCGAGCTCATCCAGCCGATCGCCATGGAGGCGGGCCTGCGCTTCGCCATCCGCGAGGGTGGCCGCACCGTCGGCTCCGGCGTCGTCACCGAGGTCACCGCCTAGCATCGATCAGTACAGGACCGCAGCGAACCGTCGGACGAGGCGGTGTGGGGCGGGCTCAGGACGAGCCCGCCCCGGTGCGCGGGAGGGATCGGCCCGGGAGGGCAGGCCCGTCGATCGCGCATCGCAGGACCGGGCAGAGCCACGCGGCGTGGACGCTCAGCAGGAACAACACACCAGTCCCCGGACGGAAAGCAGCGCGCCCCATGGCCACGGCCACCCAGAACAAGATCCGCATCCGCCTGAAGGCGTACGACCACTCGGCGATCGAGACGGCCGCCAAGGAGATCGTCGAGACCGCGACGCGCACCGGCGCGACGGTGTCCGGTCCCGTGCCGCTGCCGACGGAGAAGAACATCTACTGCGTCATCCGCTCCCCGTTCAAGGACAAGGACTCGCGCGAGCACTTCGAGATCCGCACCCACAAGCGGCTCATCGACATCCTGCAGCCGACCCCGAAGACGGTCGACTCGCTTCAGCGCCTCGACCACCTGCCGGCGGGCGTCGACATCGAGATCAAGCTGGTCGGCTGATGCCCGGGATCCTCGCCAAGAAGCTGGGCATGACGCAGCTGTTCGCCGAGGACGGGCGCGTCGAGCGCGTCACGGTGCTCGAGGCCGGCCCGTGCCCGGTCACCGCCGTCCGCACGGACGAGCGCGACGGCTACACCGCCGTGCAGCTGGCCTTCGGCGCCACGAAGGAGAAGCACCTCTCAAAGCCCGAGCTCGGGCACCTGAGCAAGGCCGACGCGGCTCCGCACCGCCACCTCGTCGAGTTCCGCGACGAAGCGGGCTTCTCGATCGGCGACACGGTCACGGTCGACGCCTTCGAGGCGGGGCAGAAGGTCAAGGTGGCCGGCACCTCCAAGGGCAAGGGCTTCCAGGGCACGATCAAGCGCCACGGCTTCGCCTCCGGGCCGAAGTCCCACGGCTCGCACAACGTGCGCGCCCCCGGCTCCATCGGCGCCTCCGCCTGGCCGGCCCGCGTGATGAAGGGCATCCGCGGCCCCGGACAGATGGGCAACAAGCGCATCACGCAGAAGGGGCTGACAATCGTGCAGGTCGATTCCGAGAAGAACCTGCTGATCGTGCGCGGCGCCGTTCCCGGCTCGCGCAACGGCATGGTGGAGGTGCGCACGGATGCCTAGCGCCAGGAACCTGACGACGTCTGCGGATGTCACGCTCGACGAGGTCGCCTTCGGCGCCTCGTTCCACGGTCCGCTCGTGCACGAGTCGGTACGCGCCGAGCTCAACGCCCGCCGCCAGGGCACCCACTCGACCAAGACCCGCGGGCAGGTCCGCGGCGGCGGCGCCAAGCCGTGGCGCCAGAAGGGCACGGGCCGCGCTCGCGCCGGCTCGAGCCGCTCGCCGATCTGGACGGGCGGCGGCACGGTCTTCGGGCCCCAGCCGCGCAACTACACGTTCAAGGTCAACCGCAAGGAGAAGCGCGTCGCCTTCCGCTCCGCGCTCTCCGTCCACGCCGACCGAGGAACGCTCGCGATCTTCGAGGCGGACGGGTGGCTCGCGCCGTCGACCAAGGCGGCCGCGAAGCTGGTCGGCGACTGGGGCGTCAAGGGCTCGGTGCTCGTGATCCTCACCGACGCCGACGTCAACGCCGCGCTCTCCTTCCGCAACCTCAAGCAGGTGCGCGGCGTGATCCCGGCCGAGGGAACCGGCGTCGCCGACCTGATCGGCGCGGCCAACGTCCTCGCCTCCCAGGCCGCCGTCGACGAGCTCACCGCGCGCGCGAACGGCCAGCGGTCGGCGTCGCCGACTCAGGGCACGAGCGGCGAGCCCGCGACGACCACTCCCGAGGAGGCCTAGTCATGGACGCCAGCCAGGTCATCATCCGTCCCGTCGTCTCCGAGAAGTCCTACGTCCTCGCGACGAACGACAAGTACACGTTCCGCGTCCACTCAGACGCGCACAAGACCCAGATCCGCCAGGCCGTCGAGCAGCTCTTCGAGGTCAAGGTGGTCGCGGTCCGCACGATCTCGGTCAAGTCCAAGCCCAAGCGGCGCGGGCTCTACCAGGGGCGCACGCGCACCTGGAAGAAGGCCATCGTGCAGGTGCGTCCGGGCGACTCCATCCCGATCTTCCAGGGCCTCCAGGGCCTCGAGGGCTGATTCATGGCCATTAGAAAGCCCAAGCCGACCAGCGCAGGGATGCGCTTCGTCTCCTACCCCGACTTCGCCGAGATCACCAAGACCTCGCCGGAGAAGACGCTCGTCGAGGGGCTCAAGAAGTCGGGCGGGCGCAACGTCAACGGGCGCAAGACCGCCCGCCACCGGGGCGGTGGCGCCAAGCGGCTCTACCGCAAGATCGACTTCAAGCGTCGTCGCGACGGCATCCCGGCCAAGGTGGCCGCGATCGAGTACGACCCCAACCGGACGTCGTACATCGCCCTGCTGCACTACGTCGATGGCGTGAAGGCCTACATCCTCGCCCCGGCGCGCCTGCAGGTCGGCGCGACCGTGGTCTCCGGGCCGGGCGCGGACATCGTGGTCGGCAACTGCCTGCCGCTGGTCAACATGCCGATCGGCACCGTGGTCCACAACGTCGAGCTGCAGCCCGGCCGCGGCGGCCAGCTCGGCCGCTCCGCCGGCACCTCGATCCAGCTCATGGCCAAGGACGGCGAGATGGCGACCCTGCGCCTGCCGTCCGGCGAGATGCGCCTCGTGCGCAGCGAGTGCCGCGCGACCGTGGGCGTCATCGGCAACGCCGACCACCAGAACGTCAAGGTCGGCAAGGCGGGCCGCAAGCGCCACATGGGCGTTCGCCCGCAGACGCGCGGCACCGCGATGAACCCCGTCGACCACCCGCACGGTGGTGGCGAGGGCTCCACGACCGCCGGGCGCCACCCGGTCACCCCCTGGGGCGTTCCGACGCTCGGCTACAGAACTCGCAAGAAGAACAAGGCCTCCGACCGCTACATCGTGCGCGGTCGCCGTCGTGGGAAGGGCAAGCGCTAGATCATGAGCCGCTCGAGCAAGAAGGGTCCGTGGGTCGAGGAGCGCCTGATGGCGCGCATCGACAAGCAGAACACGGACAACACGAAGAGGATGGTCAAGACGTGGTCGCGCGCGTCGACGATCTTCCCCGAGATGGTCGGTCACACGATCGCCGTGCACGACGGGCGCAAGCACGTTCCCGTGTTCGTCTCGGAGTCGATGGTCGGCCACAAGCTCGGCGAGTTCGCGCCGACGCGCACCTACCGCGGCCACGCCGACACAGGCAAGCGCCGATGAGCCCGCAGCCCAAGAACCCCGACGACGAGACCCCGGAGGAGGTCGCGCTCGCGGCCGACACCGCTGCGGACGCGCCTGCACCCGACGGACCGGCCACTGAGCCGACGGCGTCCGGTGGCGACGACGAGGTCGAGGCCGCGTCGGCCGACGACGTGACCCGCGCCCCGGCCGAGGGCGTCGAGCGGACCCCGGATCAGCGCGAGGAGGTTATCGAGGCGACCGACGCCATCGACGACGAACCGGACGAGGCCGAGGCCCTGGCCTCGGAGGTCGAGGACGCCGAGGCGCCCGCGCCCAAGCCGGCCAAGCCCGCGAAGAAGCCGTCGCGCGGCGCGCAGCCCGAGGCGGCCAGGCCGGCTCGTCGCAGGCCCAACGGCAAGATCGAGCGCGACAAGCACGGGCGCCCGGTCACCAACGGCCCGGTCGTCCAGGCCCATGCCAAGTACGTGCGCACCTCCGCCCGCAAGGCGCGGCTGGTCTGCGACCACATCCGTGGCAAGTCCGTCGACGAGGCCGTGGCGATCCTGGCGCACACCCCGCGCGCCGTCGCGGAGGACTGGGAGAAGCTCTTGAAGTCCGCGGTGGCCAACGCGGAGCACAACCACGAGCTGCTCGGCGACGATCTGAAGATCCACGCCGTGTTCGCCGACGAGGGCCCGACGCTCAAGCGCTTCCGCCCGCGTGCCATGGGGCGCGCGACGCCGATCCGCAAGCGGACGAGCCACCTGACGATCCAGCTCACCCCGAAGGAGCAGTAGGTATGGGACAGAAGGTCCATCCCGAGTCGATGCGCGTGGGGTACATCCACGACTGGAAGTCGAACTGGTTCAACGAGAAGAACTTCTCGGATTACCTGTACGAGGACATCCAGATCCGCGACTACATCCACGGTCGCCTCGCGCACGCCGGGCTCTCCGACATCACGATCCGCAAGGACGCCAACGAGGTGGAAGTCAACATCCACACCGCGCGTCCGGGCATCGTCATCGGCAAGTCGGGCTCCGAGGTCGACCAGGTCCGTCGCGACCTGCACAAGATCACCGACAAGTCGGTGAAGGTGAACATCCTCGAGATCAAGCGTCCCGAGCTCGACGCCAAGCTCGTCGCGCAGTCGATCGCCGAGCAGCTCGTCAACCGCGTGGCCTTCCGCCGCGCGATGAAGCGCGCGCTGCAGAGCGCCATGCGCTCGGGCGCGAAGGGCTGCAAGGTGCAGGTCGGCGGCCGCCTCGGCGGCGCCGAGATGGCCCGCACGGAGTCCTACTCCGACGGCCGCGTGCCGCTGCACACCATGCGCGCGGACATCGACTACGGCTTCTTCGAGGCCAAGACGACCTTCGGCCGCATCGGCGTCAAGTGCTGGATCAACAAGGGCGAGATCATGCCCGAGGGCTTCAGCGGCGCCGACCTCACCGAGCTCGACGCACCCGCCCCGCAGCGCGCCGACGACCGCGGCGGACGCGGCGGCCCCGGTGACGGCCGCGGCCGCGGGCGCGGCGGACCGGGCGGACCGGGCGGACCGGGCGGCCCGGGCGGTCGCGGCGGCCAGGGCGGCGGCGCCGGAGGGCGCGGCGGCCAGGGTGGCGGCGGCTTCGGCGGCGGCCGTGGCGGCACCGGCGGCGGGGCGGGCGGGTCTGGTTCTCGTGGCGGGCAGGGCGGCGGCGGCCGGCCCGGTGGCTTCGGGGGTGGGCGCTAGATGCTGTCCCCCAAGCGCGTCAAGCACCGCAAGCAGCACCGCGGCCGCAGGGCCGGGTTCTCGCGTGGCCAGACGACGGTGCAGTTCGGCGAGTACGGCTTGAAGTCGCTCGACGCGGGCTGGCTCACCAACCGCCAGATCGAAGCCGCCCGTATCGCGATGACCCGCAAGATCAAGCGTGGCGGCAAGGTGTGGATCAACGTCTATCCCGACAAGCCCGTCACCAAGAAGCCCGCCGAGACCCGCATGGGCTCGGGCAAGGGCAACCCGGAGGGCTGGGTCGCCGTCGTCAAGCCGGGCCGCGTGATGTTCGAGCTGGCCGGCGTCGACGAGGCGCTCGCCCGCGAGGCGATCCGCCTGGCGGCCCACAAGCTGCCCGTACGCACGAAGTTCGTCCGTCGAGAGGACCAAGTCTGATGAAGGCCACCGACGTGCACGAGCTCGAGGACAACGCGCTCGTGGATCACATCAAGACCACGCGCCGTGAGCTGTTCGGCCTGCGCTTCCAGCACGCCACGGGCGAGCTTGAGAACACGGCCGGCCTTAGCACCACCAAGAAGGACCTCGCCCGCGCGCTCACCGTCGCCAAGCAGCGCGGCCTGGACACCACGAAGGCCTAGGGAAGAAGAAGATGTCTGAAGAGACCCCCACACCTGAGATCGAGACCGAAGCCGCCGCGCCCGAGGCCACCGTGCCCGACGCTGCGCCCGCCGACGCCGCCACCGCCGACGCTCCGCCCGCGGCCGCCGCGGAGGCCCTGGAGCCCGCCACCCCGGCGGAGCCCGTGGTCGCGCTGACGCCGAAGGAGCGCAAGGTCGCCTCCCGCGCCAAGCGCGGTCAGCGTCGCCCCTCCACCCCGGAGGCCCGCCTCGAGCTGCGCAAGGCCAAGGCCGTAGCGCGTTCGCGTCGCCGCCTTCAGGAGCGCGAGAAGGCGAAGGCCAACCGCTCGACCGAGCCCGTCGCCGACCAGCCGCCACGCCAGCGCGTCGAGGGCTCGGCGAAGGTCCGCATGGGCAAGGTCACCTCCGCCAAGGCGGACAAGACGATCACCGTGCGCATCGACACCGCCCGCCGGCACCGCAAGTACGAGAAGATCGTGCGGTCGTCGACGAAGCTGCACGCGCACGACGAGTCAAACGACGCCAACGAGGGCGACCTCGTCAAGGTCATCGAGGCCCGCCCGCTGAGCCGCAACAAGCGCTGGCGCCTGGTGGAAGTCATGGAGCGTGCCAAGTGATCCAGAACGAGAGCCGCCTCAAGGTCGCCGACAACACGGGCGCCCGCGAGATCCTCTGCATCCGCGTCAAGGGCGGCTCCCGTCGCCGCTACGCGTTCGTCGGGGACACCATCACCGCCACGGTCAAGTCCGCCAACCCCCAGGGGACGGTCAAGAAGGGCGAGGTCGTCACGGCGGTCGTCGTGCGCACGAAGAAGTCCTTCGGGCGCGAGGACGGCACCTACATCGGCTTCGACGAGAACGCGGCGGTCATCATCGACGCCGCCAACAACCCGCGCGGGACGCGCATCTTCGGCCCCGTGGCTCGCGAGCTGCGCGACCGCAACTTCATGAAGATCGTCTCCCTCGCGCCGGAGGTGCTGTAATGGCTGTGAAGATCCGCCGCGACGACAACGTCGTCGTCACCAGCGGCAAGGACCGAGGCAAGACCGGCAAGGTCCTGCGCGTCGACCCCAAGAAGGATCGGGTCTACGTCGACGGTCTGAACATCGTCAAGCGCCACCAGCGCCCCGTCCAGTCCGCAGACCCCGCCAAGGCAGCCGGCGGCGTCGTGGAGAGCGAGGGCGCGATCCACATCTCCAACGTGATGCTCGTCGACCCCAAGGACAACAAGCCCACCCGCGTCGGCATCAGCCGCGAGAACGGGCTTCGCGTCCGGGTCACCAAGCGCACCGACTCGAAGCTCGACTAGAAGAACACGGACATGGCCCGACTCAAGACCAGATACAACTCAGAGATCAAGCCGCAGCTCATCGAGCGCTTCGGCTACTCGTCGTCCATGCAGGCCCCGAAGCTCGAGAAGGTCGTGCTCAACATGGGCCTGGGCGACGCGAAGACGGACTCCAAGGTCCTCGACCACGCGACGGAGCAGCTCGCGGCGATCGCCGGCCAGAAGCCGAACATCCGCATCGCGCGCAAGTCGATCGCGCAGTTCAAGGTCCGCGAGGGCATGCCCGTCGGCGCGGCGGTGACGCTGCGCAACGAGCGCGCCTACGAGTTCGTCGACCGCCTCGTCTCCGTCGCGATCCCGCGCATCCGCGACTTCCGGGGCCTCAAGCCCACCTCCTTCGACGGTCGCGGCAACTTCGCCATGGGCGTCAAGGAGCAGACGATGTTCCCCGAGATCGACTACGACGCGATCGACGCCGTGCGCGGGCTGGACATCATCATCACCACCTCGGCGCCGAGCGACCCCGAGGCCTATGCGCTGCTCGAGGCGTTCGGCTTCCCGTTCTCCAAGGACGGCAACCCCTTCATCGAAAAGACGGAGGCCTAGACATGGCCAAGACCTCACAGCGCGTCAAGCAGGCGCGCCCCGCGAAGTTCCCCACCCGCGAGTACACCCGCTGCCGCAACTGCGGCCGCGCCCGCTCGGTGTACCGCAAGTTCGGGATTTGCCGCATCTGCCTGCGCACCCTCGCCCACGAGGGCTTCATCCCCGGCATGACGAAGTCGAGCTGGTAGCCCCATGTCGATGACCGACCCCATCGCGGACTTCCTCACGCGCATCCGCAACGGCATCCGCGCTGCGCACGAGACCGTCGAGATCCCCTCGTCCAAGCTCAAGCGCGAGCTGGCCCGGATTCTCAAGGAGCAGGGCTACATCCAGTCCTACGAGCTTCGTGCCCCGGATGCGACCCACCCGGGCGAGCGCGTCGTGGTCACGCTCAAGTACACCGACGACCGCCGCTCGGCGATCCAGGGCCTGCGCCGCGTGTCGCGCCCCGGGCAGCGGACCTACCGCGGCCACGAGAACCTCCCGAAGGTCCAGGGAGGCATGGGCACCATCATCATGTCGACGTCCCACGGCGTCATGACCGGTCACCAGGCACGCCAGTCCGGCGTCGGTGGCGAGGTCGTGGCGGAGATCTGGTAGGCACATGTCACGAATCGGCCGCAAGCCCATCGACGTCCCGAGCGGCGTCGACATCGCCATCAAGCCCGAGTCGGTGACCGTCAAGGGGCCGAAGGGCGAGCTCTCCGAGCGCATCCACCGGGACATGACCGTCGCCGTGGAGGACAACGTGCTCACGGTCTCCCGCCCGACGGACCGCGGCGAGCACCGTGCCCTGCACGGCCTCACGCGCTCGCTCGTGGCCAACATGGTCGAGGGCGTCACCAACGGCTACGCCAAGAACCTCGAGATCCAGGGCGTCGGCTACCGCGCGGTGATGAAGGGCAAGGACCTCGAGCTCGCGCTGGGCTACTCGCACCCCGTGAGCATCGCCGCCCCCGAGGGCATCGAGTTCGAGGTGCCCCAACCCACGCGCGTGATCGTCAAGGGCATCTCCAAGCAGGCGGTCGGCGAGACCGCCGCCATCATCCGCAAGCAGCGTCCGCCGGAGCCCTACAAGGGCAAGGGCATCCGCTACGAGGGCGAGTTCGTCGCCCGGAAGGTCGGGAAGCGCGCATGAGCACCACCACCAAGCCGGGGCAGCGCCTGCGCCGTCGCCGCCGCGTCCGCGCGAAGATCATCGGCAGCGAGCTGCGGCCACGCATCTCCGTGTTCCGCTCAAACCGCGGCATCGCCGCGCAGCTCATCGACGACGCGTCGGGCAAGACCCTGGCCGCCGTCAGCTGGACCGAATCCGACCTGCGCGGCCTCAAGCCGATGGAGCAGGCCGCCAAGGGCGGCGAGCTGCTGGCGCAGCGTGCCAAGGCCGCCGGCGTCGACACCGCCGTCTTCGACCGTGGCGGCTACCAGTACCACGGTCGGGTCAAGGCGTTCGCCGATGGCGTCCGCGAGGGAGGCATCACCGTATGACCAGCACGATCATCGATCGCACCGTCAGCCCGCAGGGCCTGGACCTCCAGGAGCGAGTCGTGGAGATCAACCGCGTCGCGAAGGTCGTCAAGGGCGGCCGGCGCTTCTCCTTCACCGCCCTCGTGGTGGTCGGAGACGAGCGCAGCGTCGTCGGAGTGGGCTACGGGAAGGCCAACGAGGTGCCGCTCGCGATCCAGAAGGGCGTCGAACAGGCCAAGAAGAACCTCTTCCAGGTCCCGAAGCACAACGCGACGATCACCCACGAGTCGCTCGGGGTGTTCGGTGCCGGCCGCGTCTTCCTCAAGCCGGCTTCGCCGGGCACGGGGGTCATCGCCGGTGGTGGCGTGCGCGCGGTGCTCGAGCTCGCGGGCATCCACGACATCCTGAGCAAGTCGCTCGGCTCGCAGAACCCGATCAACCTCGTGAAGGCGACGACCACCGCGCTGCAGCAGCTGCGCAAGCCCGAAGAGGTCGCGCAGCTGCGCGGCCTGTCGATCAACGCGGTCCTCGGCCTGGCCGAGAAGCCGGCCGCGGCCGACCCCGCGGGGGACCTCGACCCCTCGGCCGAGGTCATCCACGCCGACGCGCCCGCGACGGCCGTCGATGAGACTGACGAGGAGCTCGCCTCCCACGCGGCCACCGAGCCGGCGAAGGTCGACTGACATGGCCATCAAGGCAACGCAGATCAAGTCCAAGAACGGCTCGGACAAGGCCCAGCTGGCCACGCTCGAGTCGCTCGGCCTGCGCCGCATCGGCCACACGGTCGAGGTCAAGGACAGCCCGCAGACCCGAGGCATGCTGCACCGCGTGCGGCACCTCATCACCGTTTCCGAGGACTAGCTCATGGCCCCGCAAGACCGAGACGACACCGCCGAGCCGACGATCGGCCTCCACAACCTGCAGCCCGCCCCGGGCAGCCGCAAGCCGCGCAAGCGCGTCGGCCGCGGCCACGGCTCCGGCACGGGCAAGACCTCGGGTCGCGGCCACAAGGGTGCCGGCTCCCGCGCCGGCGCCAAGGACCGCTCGCGCTTCGAGGGCGGCCAGATGCCGATCCACATGCGGATGCGCAAGCTGCGTGGACCGAACAACAAGCAGTCCATGCCGTTCGAGATGTTCCGCACCCACACGCAGCCCGTGAACGTCGGCGATCTCGAGGACCGCTTCGAGTCGGGCGAGACCGTGGACGTCGCGGCGATGGTCGCCAAGGGCCTCGGCACCCGCCCCGCCGTCAAGGTCAAGGTGCTGAACAAGGGCGTCGTCTCCAAGCCGCTCACGGTCCACGCGCACGCGTTCTCCGCGTCGGCCGTCGCGGCCATCGAGGCCGCAGGCGGCTCGGCCACCGTCGTTCCCCTCTAGCCTCCAGCTCATGCTGTCGACGATCCTCAGCGCCTTCACCGTGGTGGAGATCCGCAAGAAGCTCGCCTTCACGGCGATGATCCTCGCGCTCTACCGCGTCGGCTCGTACATCCCGGTGCCGGGAATCGACCTGGCGGCCGTCAAGGCGTCCAACCAGTTCGAGGGCGACTCGATCCTCGGGCTGCTCAACACCTTCTCGGGCGGCGGGCTGAGCCGCATCGCGCTCTTCGCGCTCGGGATCATGCCGTACATCACGGCGTCGATCATCCTGCAGCTCTTGACCGTGGTCGTGCCGTCGATCGAGAAGCTCTCCAAGGAGGGTGAGGTCGGCCAGCAGCGCATCACGCAGTACACGCGCTACCTCACCGTCGGCCTCGCGTTCGCGCAGTCGATCGGCTACGTCTTCCTCTTCAAGTCGTCGCAGAACGGCGGGGCGCCGATCATCCCGCAGTTCGACGTGCCCCACGTCTTCCTGATCGTCCTCTCGCTGACCGCAGGCACGATCCTGCTGATGTGGATGGGCGAGCTGATCACCCAGCGCGGCATCGGCAACGGGATCTCGCTGATGATCTTCGCCTCGATCGTCTCGAGGCTCCCGCAGGGCGTCCAGGCCTGGTACACGAACTCCGACCAGGTCTTCAAGGTGATGATGCCGTTCATCGCGCTGGCGGTCATCGCGTCGATCGTCTTCATCCAGGAGGGCCAGCGCCGCATTCCGGTCCAGTACGCCAAGCGCGTCATCGGCCGGCGGATGAGCTCCGGCGGGCAGACGTACCTGCCGCTGCGGGTGAACATGGCCGGCGTGATCCCCGTGATCTTCGCCGCGTCGATCATGGCCTTCCCGCCCACCATCGGCCAGCTGATCAACACGCCGGGGGCCCGGTCGGTGGCTGGCTTCTTCAACCCGCAGGATGCGCCGTACCTCATCGGCGAGTCGCTGATGATCATCGTCTTCACGTACTTCTACACCGCGGTCACCTTCAACCCGGTCGATCAGGCGGAGAACCTGAAGAAGTACGGCGGCTTCATCCCCGGAGTGCGCCCGGGCCGCCCCACCGCGGAGTTCCTCGACCGCATCCTGGCCCGGCTGACGTTCCCGGGCGCGCTGTACCTGGCGGCCGTCGCGGCGCTGCCGACCGTCCTGATCGCCCAGACGAGCGCGAACTTCTTCTTCGGGGGCACCTCGCTGCTGATCGTCGTCGGCGTCGCCCTGGACACGATGAAGCAGCTCGAAGCGCAGCTCATGATGCGCAACTACGAGGGCTTCCTGAAGTAGGTAGGGTCTCGCGCCCGCCGTCTGAGCAGACCGCCCTCCGGGGCGGTCTTTCAGTTCCCGCCTCGCATCGTGCCCGCTTCCCCGCTAGAGCTCAACCTCATCCTCCTCGGCCCTCCGGGCGCGGGAAAGGGCACCCAGGCCGAGCGGCTGCGCGAGGACTTCCCGCTGGCCTACGTCGCCACGGGCGACATGCTGCGCGAGGCGTGCGGCGAGGGCACCGAGCTCGGGCTCAAGGCGCAGGAGTTCATGGACCGCGGCGACCTGGTTCCCGACGAGGTCGTCATCGGCATCGCGCTCGCGCGCCTCTCGGCCGACGACGCCCGCGACGGCTTCCTGCTCGACGGCTTCCCGCGCACCGTGCCGCAGGCCGACGCGCTCGCCGAGGAGATGGGTAAGCTCGGGCGCCGCATCACCGCGGTGCTCCTCGTCGAGGTCCCCGACGAGGAGATCGTCAAGCGGATTTCGGGCCGGCGCGTGTCCAAGGCGGGGCGGACCTACCACGTCGACTACGACCCGCCAAAGCATCAGGGCCGCTGCGACGTGGACGGCACGCAGCTCGTGCAGCGCGACGACGACAAGCCCGACGTCGTGACCGCCCGACTCGCGAAGTACCGGGAGGCGACGCACCCCCTGATCGACTACTACGAGCGCCGGGGCCTGCTGCGCCGCTTCGACGGCTCACGCGCGCCCGCCGAGGTGCACGGCCACATCCGCGCGACGCTTGCGACGTTGCGCCTCGAGGACGAGCTCTAATTCACGCCCACCGGCGAGTCGCAGCTCGATGATCCAGCGCAAGTCACCCGCCGAGATCGAGAGGATGGCGGCTGCCGGCGCCATCCACACCCGGGCGATGAAGCTCGTGGAAGGCAAGATCCGCGAGGGCGTCACGACCGCGGAGCTCGACGAGGCCGTCGAGAAGCTGATCCGCTCGCAGGGCGCAGAGCCGGCCTTCAAGGGCTACCGCGGCTTCAAGGGCTCGATCTGCGCCTCGCCGAACTCCATGGTGGTCCACGGCATTCCGGGGCGCTACGCGCTTGGCCGCGGCGACGTCATCTCGGTCGACATCGGCGTCGTGCTCGACGGGTGGGTGGCCGACGGCGCCGTGACCTTCCCGGTCGGTCGGATCACGCCGATCGCCCGCAAGCTGCTCGAGGTCACGCGGCAGTCGCTCTTCGACGCGGTGGAGCAGTGCCGACCCGGCAACCGCCTCGGCGACGTCTCCCACGCCGTGCAGAAGCGCGTGGAGGGGGAAGGCCTGAGCGTGGTGCGCTCGCTCGTCGGCCACGGCATCGGGCGCGACATGCACGAGGATCCGCAGATCCCGAACTACGGCCAGCCGGGCCGCGGGCCGCTGCTCGAGCCCGGCATGGTCCTCGCCGTCGAGCCGATGGTCAACGCGGGTCGCCACATGGTGCGCATGGGCGACGACGGCTGGGCGATCTACTCGCAGGACGGGTCGCTTGCGGCCCACTTCGAGTTCACGATCGCCGTGACCGCGGACGGCCCGCGCATCCTGACCCCGTGGCACGAGCTGATCGACGCCGGCGCCGTGCGGGTGCCGGCCGGCTGATCGCTGCGCGGCGGATGGCGCCCGCGGCCGGCGCCGCTCAGGTCAGGTCCTTCAGCGAGATGAAGTCCAGGCGGTCGTCGTCCTCGACCATCCCCACCGCCTCGTTGTCGAGTCGGTCACCGACGAGGATGTCGAACGGCTTGCGGCGCTTGGGGAACTCCTCATGGATGCTCGAGCGGTAGCTGAGCAGCTGCGCGATCGCGTCGCGGCTGACGAGCCCGCGCTTGAGCTCGATGACGACGTAGCGCTTGGCACCGGAATCGAAGCACACGAGATCGGCTCGCCCGCCGCGGCGGCATACGTGCTGCTGGGCTCGAAGCTCGAGAGTCCAGCCATGTCGACGAAACGGAGATAAGTCCGTGGCGAGCTTTCGCTCGATGTCACGTTCCAGTGCGTGGCGCTCGCACGTTCGCGGTTGTCTAACGCGAACCGATCGCGTTGAGCGAAGCGCCGAAGAGCGACCCCCCGTCCCGCGGCTTCGAAGGGTTCTGGCCCGAGCAACCGCATACCGCGGTCACTGGAGCTGCAACCCTGAAGTGCCGGTGCCGTTTTCCGATGGAACCGGTCTCAGAGCAACGAGGCGACCGGCACGGTCAGCGCGACGGTGCGAGCGGTGACCGTCGCGTCTTCGCCGAAGCGCTCGATGTCGGCGTACCCGTCAGCTCCCGGCGCCCGATGGCAGATCAGCGAGCGGCCCTCCACGTCGAGGACCCAGTACTCGGGGACGCCGGCGGCGGCGTAGAGCTTGGCCTTGAGGCCGAGGTCGATGCGCCGGGAGCTGACGCTGACCTCCACCGCGAGCAGCGCGCCGGAGGGGTGACGGTCGCGCGGGGTGATCGGGGCGATCGCGAGGTCGGGCTCCGGGCGGCTGATCAGGCTGTTCACGAGCAGGGGGGCCTGACCGAGTACTTCGAGGTCTGTTCCCGCGGTCGCGAGCACAGCCAGCGTGTTGAGTCCCCGTACGGCGTAGGCGTGGGCTTCGCTCTGCGGGCTGATCTCGACCAGCACTCCTTCCAGCAGCTCGACGCGATCATCCTCGTGGAGGATGCCCGCGGCGACCATCGCATCGACATCGGCGATCGTCAGCGGCCGAACGGGGAGGAGGGTGTCGACGTGGACGGCCACGCACGTGAGGCTACCGGCTACCGGGGCCGCCGGACATCACCCGAGCGGACCGTGGTGCTATCGTCACCCGTTCGCGCGCCGCACCGCAGCCCGGCTGCGTGCGCGCAATCCGACACTGGTAGCGGCGTCCAGCAGCGGACGCCAGAGCCACGGCGTGCGGACACACTCGAAAGGGATCATGAAAGTCAGACCGTCGGTCAAGCCGATGTGCGAGAAGTGCAAGATCATCCGCCGCCACGGCGCCGTTCTCGTGATCTGCTCGAACCCACGGCACAAGCAGCGTCAGGGGTAATTGAAGAATGGCTCGTATCGCCGGGATCAACATCCCGCTCAACAAGCGCGTCGAGATCGGTCTGACGTACATCTACGGCATCGGCCGCGGCACGTCGAACGACCTGCTCGCCGAAGCCCAGGTCTCGCCCGACACCTACGTGCGCGATCTGACCGACCAGGAGGTCGGCAAGCTGCGCGACCTGATCGACGACCTGACGGTCGAGGGCGACCTGCGGCGTGAGCGCTCGCAGAACATCAAGCGCCTGGTCGAGATCCAGTGCTACCGCGGTCGCCGCCACCAGCGCGGCCTCCCGGTCCACGGGCAGAACACGAAGAACAACGCGCGTACCCGCAAAGGTCCCAAGCGCATGTCCGTCGCCGGCAAGAAGAAGGCAGGCAAGAAGTAGATGCCCGCACCCAAGCGCCCCTCGCGCGGCCGCCGCAAGCCGAAGAAGAACATCCCGATCGGCCAGGCGCACATCAAGACGTCGTTCAACAACACGATCGTCTCCCTGACCGACCGCGAGGGCAACGTGATCGCCTGGGAGTCTGCCGGCGGCGCCGGCTTCAAGGGCTCGCGCAAGTCGACGCCCTTCGCCGCCCAGGTCACCGCCGACGCCGCCGCCCGCAAGGGCCTCGAGCAGGGACTGCAGAAGGTCGAGGTCTACGTGAAGGGTCCCGGCTCGGGTCGCGAGACCGCGATCCGCTCCCTCCAGGCCGCGGGCCTCGAGGTCACGGGCGTCAAGGACGTCACCCCGCAGGCCCACAACGGCTGCCGCCCCCGCAAGCGGCGCCGCGTCTAAGGAAACTTCGTATGGCTCGAGACACCTCCCCCCAGTGCAAGCAGTGCCGCCGCGAGGGCATCAAGCTCTTCCTCAAGGGTGAGCGCTGCCTGACGGACAAGTGCGGCGTCGAGCGCCGCGCCTACCCGCCGGGCGACCACGGCCGTGGCCGCCAGAAGCAGAGCGAGTACCGCGTGCAGCTGCGCGAGAAGCAGAAGGCGCGCCGCTACTACGGCGTCCTCGAGAAGCAGTTCCGCCTCTACTACGACAAGGCGTCGCGCACCGACGGCATCACGGGCGAGAACCTGCTGACGCTGCTCGAGCGCCGCTTCGACAACGTGCTCGTGCGCCTCGGCTTCGCCGCCTCGCGTCGCCAGGCCCGCCAGCTCATCCGCCACGGCCACTGGACCATCAACGGCCGCCGCGTGGACATCCCGAGCTACCAGGTGCGCGAGAACGACGTGATCGCCGTGAAGGCCGAGACGGCCGCCGAGCAGATCATCCGCGACGCGACCGAGCTCACCGCCGCGATCCCGGCCTGGCTGCAGGCGGACCACGACGCGCTGACCGCGAAGGTGCTGCGCAGGCCCGAGCGCCGTGAGATCACGGCTCCCGTGCAGGAGCAGCTCATCGTCGAGCTGTACTCCAAGTAGGTCTCGAGCACCAACCCGAACTTCCGCCCCCGCCCAGATCGAGACTGCGCGGCGGCGGGCCTTGAACCCCCCGCGCCAGCCCTCCCGCCGCGGGGCCACCACGAAGAACTGAGAACCCCACATGCTCGACTTCCAGATTCCCCGGATCACCAGCGAATCCGTCGAGGACAACCGCGGCACGTTCACCATCGAGCCGCTCGACCGTGGCTTCGGCTACACGTTCGGCAACTCCCTGCGCCGCGTGCTGCTGTCGTCGCTGCAGGGTGCCGCCGTCACGAGCGTCCGCATCGAGGGCGTCGCCCACGAGTTCTCGACGATCGCCGGCGTCACCGAGGACGTCACGGACATCGTCCTGAACCTCAAGGACATCGTCTGCAAGATGCACTCCGACGCGACCGAGGTCGAGGCGCCGCTCGTCGTCTCGGGTCCGGGGGACATCACCGCGAAGGACATCGACCTGCCCGCCGGCGTGGAGATCCTCAACCCCGACGTGCACATCGCCACGCTCGAGAAGAAGACCAAGCTCGAGCTCTACCTCACGATCGGCCAGGGCCGCGGCTACCGGCCGGCCGACGACAACAAGTCCCCGGACCAGCCGATCGGCGTCATCCCGATCGACTCCATCTTCTCGCCGGTCCGCCGCGTGGCCTACGCCGTCGAGCAGGCGCGCGTCGGCCAGCGCACGGACTTCGACAAGCTCACGCTCGACGTCGAGACCGACTCGTCGGTCGACCCGCAGGCCGCCCTGCGCGAGGCCGCCGAGATCCTCATCCAGCAGCTCGCGATCTTCACCGATCCCGACCGCGTCGAGGAGCTGCGCGCGGGGATGGGCGGCGGCGGGACGCTCGACCAGGGTGTGGCCGGCGGGCAGCCGACCAACGGCGCCTCCGCGGCGGGCGGCCCGATGCACGACATCCTGATCGAGGAGCTCGAGCTCGGCGTGCGCTCCTACAACTGCCTCAAGCGGGCCGGCATCCAGACCGTCGGCGACCTCATCACGAAGTCCGAGGGGGAGCTCAACGCGATCCCGAACTTCGGCAAGAAGTCGATCGACGAGGTCATCGAGACCCTCCACGGCCGCGGCCTCGACCTCCGCGAGGACTGAACCCATGCGCCATCAGAAGACCCGCAACAAGCTCTCGCGCTCCAGCGCGCACCGCAAGGCGCTGCTGGCCAACCTCTGCAAGGAGGTCATCGAGCACGAGCGGATCAAGACCTCCCAGGCCAAGGCCAAGGCCGTCAAGCCGGAGCTCGAGGAGCTGATCACGCTGGCCAAGCGCGGCGATCTTCACGCGCGCCGGCAGGCGCTGAGCGCGCTCGGCCAGGACAAGTTCGCCGTCCACAAGCTCTTCGAGGAGGTCGCGCCGCGCTACGCGGAGCGCCCGGGCGGCTACACCCGCATCCTCAAGCTCGGCCCGCGTCGCTCGGATTCGACGGAGATGGTCTTCATCGAGCTCGTGTAGCTCGGCTTGCGCAGGGGTGGGCGTCGCGATGCCTCGCCGCGTTCCCCGCCTGGCCGGGCCTCCGTGGGCTTCCGTGGCACTCGCCGACCAGGCGCGAAGCCACTGCGGCGAGACATCGCGACGCCCACCCACGATCGCTCTCGCATGACGCGCGGACCGCAGGGGGCGTAGCCCGCGCTCAGTAGCGGGGACGCGTGCGATCGATGACCGTGCCGTTCCGGTCGAGCCATTCGGCGACCATGCGCGGACCCATGGTGCGGGGCAACTCGACGGCGTAGGTGTTGTCGCGCACGGCGACGCGCACCGGCGGCGTCAGCCGGCCGCCGGCGCCGCGGTCGCGGTCGCGGACGCGGACCGTGACGACGCCGTCGGGGACGAGGCCCGTGAGCGACACGAAGCGCCGGTTGCCGCGGCGGCCAGGTCCGATGCTTCCCGTCTTGGGCACGCTGCCGTCGGCCGGCAGCGCGCCCGAGCCGCCCGCGCCCGGGCGGCCGTAGCGGTCGGCCATCCTCATGACGCTGAGGCTCGGCGTCGATCGGGACGCGGCGCGGCTCGCGCGGACGACCTCGTGCTCGGCTTCGATGAGGACCGCCTCGCGGACGTCGGCGTCCGCCGCGGCGACGGCGAGGTCCCGCCGCCGCTCGGCGCAGGCGACGGGCTCGACGGGCGAGAAGCCGGCTACGCCACCGCGGGAGAGGAACAGCAGGAACACGGAGCCGTCGCTCGCTCGCGCGCGGCGGACGGTGCCCGCGAGCACGAAGCGCTCGCCGATCGCCAGGCCACGGCGCACGGCGCGCTCGGCTTGCGTCTGCGGCCGCCGCAGGACGCCGAGACGCGCGACGAGCGTGGCTGGAGCGCGGCCGGCGACGAGCGTCGGCGCGTCGCTGCGAGGCAGGCGCCGGCAGACGGGCTCGGCGTCGGCGCGCCGCTGGCTCTCGGCAAGCGCCGCGGTGACGCGCGCCTCGCGCCCGGACCCGTCGGCGAGCAGCGTCGCGCCGGCTGCCACCGCGCCGCCTCCGAGGCCGAGCGCGAGGACGACGGCCGCGGCGGTCGATCCGCGCGGCACGCGTCGGGAGCGCCGAGCGCGCACCGCCCGCCGCAGCTCGCCGCCGAGGGCGTCGTACGGGTCGCGACTCATCCCGTCGCTCCGAGCGCGCGCCGCAGGCGGCGCAGTCCGCGCGAGACGCGTTGGCGCACGACGGCCTCCGAGCAGCGCAGCGCAGCGGCGACCTCGGCGTAGTCGCGCTCCTCGACGACGCGCGCGGTGACCGCCTGCGCCTCGGCCGCCGGCAGGGCCGCGAGGGCGGCCTCCAAGGCCCCGTCCGAGCACATCGCCTCCACGCGCTCGAGCGCCTCGTCGTCGAGGACGACGGGCTCGAGCGCGAGCCGGCGGCGCGCCCGGTCCTCCACCTGACCGCGGCGCCACGCCTGCCGGCTCTCGTTCACCGCGATACCGAACAGCCAGCCACGCGCGGATCCACGTTCAGGGTCGAAGCCATCGAGCCCGGCGACGGCGGAGGCGAAGGTCTCCGCAGTGAGGTCGAAGGCGAGGTCGGCAGAGGGCACGCGGCGGCGGAAGTACGTGGTGATGGCGGAGGCGTGACGCCGGTAGAAGCGATCGAACGCGTCTGCGTCGCCCAGGGCGGCGCGCCGCAGGAGCTCTTCGTCGGTGGCCTCCACGCACCCGGGACTATGCGCGCCGCACGCGCCTTGTGACCGCGTCGCCTGGTCAGCAGGAGTCGGCGTAGGCGACGACGCGTCACCAGTCGCCGGCCCCGAGCGCGTCGCGCGGGATGCGGAAACTCGATCGCGCCGGCATCGAGGGAAGCTGAACCCGAGCGCGCTGTCGTCGCTGACCTGGAGCAGCAGCACGGTGTCGGCCGGAGCCTCATGCCCTGGACGCCGCGCGTCAGCCCTCCGACCCAGTGCTCGTGGTGCCATCCGGCTTCGCGACCGTCGGCGACGTCCTCGTCGCCGAAGGGGTCCTCGTCGCTCCACTCCGTCACGCCCTCGTCGCTCGAGTTCATCGCGCGCCGTCGGCGAAGCGCGGTCGGCGCGCCTGAGCCAACATGTCCACCACCTCGTCGTAGCTCCGGCTGGTGTAGACGTCCAGGCCCGGTGCCGCCGCGCTCTCGTAGCCGTCGGGGAGCGTCAGCAGCCGACGTCCCTGGATCTCCGGCATCGCACTAGCAGCTCGGGGCGAGCGCTCGGCGCAGCTCCTCGAGGGCGCGCACCGGCGCGACGCGGGCCAGACCGCCAGGCCGCACGGACTGGCCCTGCGGCGGTCGAGTACGGCTTGACAGCCGCCTGACACGGCGGACCTACCTTGCTCACAACACCCCTTCCAAAGGACTCAAGACATGCAGAAGCACCGCATCACCGCACTCGTCGCCACCGTCGCCGTCGCCGGCGGGGGCGCCGCCCTCGCCACGGCCGCGCCGACGAAGCCCGCCGCCCCGGCGAAGCAGTTCCAGTCGCGGCTCGCGTCCGAGCTCGGCGTGAGCCAGGCGAAGCTCGCCTCGGCGACGAAGGGCTCTGGGGTCGCGACGGTCGAAGCGCTCAAGGCGAGCGGCAAGATCAAGCCCGCGCGCGCCGCGAAGCTCGAGCAGGCGATCAGGGCCGGGCGCACCGCGCCGTTCATGCGGCTTGGCGCGGCGGGCGCGAAGCGCGCCCCGGGCGTCCGGCTGCTCGCGTCGGTGATCGGTAAGACCCCCAAGGAGGTCCGTGCCGCGCTCAAGGACGGGGCGACGCCCGCTCGGGTCATCGCGGACGCCGGAAAGGACCCGGCCGCGGTGAAGCGGACGATCCAGGCCGCGATCCGCGCACGCCTCCAGAAGCGCGTCACGGCCGGCAAGCTGACCGCCGCCGCGGCGGACGCACGCGCCGCGAAGCGGGCGACTCGGCTCACGGCGGACACGGCGCTCAAGGGCGCGAAGGGCAAGCGCGCAGCCGCGGACAAGGGCTGAGCGGGGCGCCGGGCCGGCACGCGGACGACCCGCTCGAACGCTGTCGGCCTCAGGCACCACGCGTCGGCCGCAGGCGCAGCACGAAACGCGTGCCCGTGCCGTCCAGACCCGGCTCGGCCGCCGCGGTGCCGCCCATCGCGGCGGTGAGCTCGGCGACCAGGGCGAGGCCCAGGCCCGACGTCCCCGCCCGGGCCGCCGGGCCGCGGCGATGCAGGTGGAAGCGCTCGAAGGCGCGGGCCCGGGACTCGGCGTCGAGGCCCGGGCCCGTGTCGATGACCGCGAGCTCCGGGCCGTGCGCCGTGACGGTGACCCGGCCGCCCGGAGCCGTGACCCGGAGCGCGTTCTCGACGAGATTCGACGCGGCCTGCAGGAGGCGCGCCGCGTCGCCGCGGGCGCGGGCGGGCTCCGCGGGTCCGGCGACCAGCGCGACCCGCGCGCGGCGCGCCGCGGCGGCGTGCCGCTCCACGGCGGCGGCGGCGACCGCGGCGAGGTCGACGTCCTCGTCCGCGACGCTGAACGCCGAGGAGCCGACGCGCGCGAGCTCGAGGAGGTCGGCGACGAGCCGCTCGAGCCGGTGGGCCTCGGCCTCCAGGACGGGCGCGGCGCCCGGGCCGTCGACGTGGCCGTCGGCGAGCGCCTCGGCGTAGCCCCGGATGCTCGTGAGCGGAGTGCGCAGCTCATGGGAGACCGTGAGCAGGAAGCGGCGCTCCGCGTCACGGGCGATCTCGAGCTCGGCCCCCATGGCGTTGAAGGCGTGGGCGAGCTCCGCGAGCTCGCGGGGGCCCCGCTCCGGCAGCTGCTGCGGGCTCTCGCCGCGGGCGATGGGCCGCGTCGCCTGGGTGAGCGCGGCGATCGGCCGGACCAGGCGGCGGGCGAGGAGCGCGGCCAGCAGGCCCGCGAGGAGCAGGCCGGCGAGGGCGGGGAGGAGGACGACGGCCCCGAGCGGCCGGACGTCCCCGGCCTGCCGGGCCGTCGGGCGGACGAGGACGACGCTGCCGGCGGGCGTGCCGCGGAGCGCGTAGAGGAGCTCCCGCCCGCCGACCCCGATGCTGCCCTCGCCGTCGCCCGCGTTCGGAAGCGCCGCGCGGACGGCCTGGGCCCTCCTACGCGCGGCGGCGCGGACGGGCCGGCCCGGCGCCGCCGCCACGAGGACGCGGAGCTGCGCGAACGGGACGGTGCGCGTGGCGGCGACGGCGGCCGCGGTGGCGTCGGCCTGCCGCGCGAGCGCGCTGACCCGCGCCTGGCGGGCCGCGCGGGCCTGCAGGACGGCCGTCACCGTGACGGTGGTCGCGACGCACGCGAGCGCGGTGAGCGCGAGGACGAGGAACAGCCGCCGCCGCAGGCTCGTGCGGCGCGGCCCCGGCGCGGGCGCGCTCATCGCGCGGCGGCGCGGTAGCCGAGGCCACGGACCGTCTCGATGAGGTCCGGGTCGCCGAGCTTGCGCCGCAGCTGCGCGACGTGCTGGTCGACGGTGCGGGTGGCGCCCGGGGCGGCGTAGCCCCACACGCGCTCGAGCAGCGCGTCGCGGGTGTGCGTGCGGCCGGGCTCCGCGAGGAGCGCCCAGGCGAGCTCGAACTCCTTCGCGGTGAGGTCGACCGGCTCGCCGGCGGCACTCGCGCGACGGTCCGCGGGCGAGAGGACGACCTCGCCGAACACCAGGGGCGGCCGCGAAGGCTGCGGCGCGTGGCGACGCAGCACCACCTGGACGCGCGCGACGAGCTCCCGCGGGGAGAACGGCTTGCCGAGGTAGTCCTCCACGCCGGCGGCGAAGCCCGCGAGGCGCTCGGGCTCCTCGCTGCGGGCGGTCAGCGCAATGACGGGGACGCTCCCGGCCAGGCGTCGTGCGATGAGCAGGCCGTCGAGGTCGGGGAGGCCGAGGTCGAGCACGACGAGCGCGAGCGCCTCCCGGGCCACGGCCGCGAGCGCGCGCTCCCCGTCGGCCGCCCAGCTCACCCGCCAGCCCTCGGCCTCGAGGTAGCGGCGGACGAGGTCGGCGATCGCGGGCTCGTCCTCCACGACGAGGATGTGGGGCGGCTCCTCCACGACACCCGTCGGGACACGAGCGCTCGCGGTGAGTTGCGGCACGGACCCGCGGCTGGATCGTCACGGTCCGTGGCACTTCCGGCACGCGAACCGGCCCTCGGCTGATGCACTTGCGCTCAGTACCTCTTCGTCGGCCGCGACGCCGTCGTGAGGCGACGGAGTGCGGGGTCGCCGGCGCTGCTTGACGCGCGCATGCCGTCGCGGAAGGCCCGCCCGGCCGGGCGGGCTCGCAATCCGGCTGGGGCTCAGGTGTCCACGCTCGCGTCGTAGACCGCTCCGGGCGCCGCCGCCATCAGTCGGTCGGCTAGCTCGCCCTTGAGCTCCTCCAGGCGCGCGGCCTGCGTGGCGTCGCGTTCCTTCCCGAGCAGGTCGAGGAACTCGGGGACGACGAACCCCTCCCGCAGGGTGAGGGTCACCGCACGGCCGCCGCACGCCAGGCGGAAGACGAAGCGCGCCCGCGTCGGCGCGAGCTCGGTGCGCTCGAGAGCGGGATCGACGCGATAGCGATCTTCCGTGACGGCGCGCAGCGCGCACTCGAAGGCGTCGCGCGCACCCGGCCCCGGGAAGGCGGTCTGCACGTCGATCTTGCGGCGCTCGCACGTGGAGCCGAGCAGCGGCAGGCCCCGCTGCACGGCGCGAAACCCGAGCGCGACACCCCCAGGGGACCCGAAGCCGTGGTAGCGCATGACGTCCGCGAACGAGAAGCTGATCGCGTGCCCTCGGTCGACCACCTCGAGCACATCGGGATGCGCGGTGGAGGCGATGAAGCGCACCCTAACGGGCCTGCGCGCGGGTCAGCCGATCGGCCGCGCGAAGCGGGTGGGGTCGCTACCGGTTCGTGTGGCGCGACGACGCCGGCGCGTGAGCGAGCGATGCCGTCACCGGCACGCGCACACGTTCCCCGTCTGCAGTCTCACGCGTGGTCGTGCTCGTGGGCTTCCTCGAGCCCGGGCTGATGTACGTGCGGGTGCGCGTGGGTGTCGCCGTCGTGCTCGTGAGCGTGCTCGTGCGTGATGTGCTCGTGGTCGTGCCCGGTGTGCGCGTGTACGTGGGCGTCGCCGTCGTGCGCGTGAGCGTGAGCGTGCGGGGTGCCGTGCGTGTGCGAGGTGTTCTCGGTGGTCATGCTCTCCGGTTCGTCGAACGTTGCCGCTAGGTCGGTCATAGGAGGCGGGTCCGCCGGCTGGCGGCTGACGGCGTCCTCCGGGTTGGCTTCCCGCATGGGCGGAGGCTACTCAGAACCGGTTTCGAGATGAGGCGCCGTCGTGAGGGAGCCGGATCGTGGATGACCGGCGTCGCGCGAGGTGACGTGTGGCGACGTCGCCGCGAGACGGTTTCCTCGCGGCCGCGCCTTCTTGAGATCGGTGGCGGGCTCAGACGCGCGGGTCGTGCAGCGTGACGGCCAGGCCGTCTGCCGGCGGCGGGGCGTCCGCGGGCGCGAGGCCCCGCAGGCGCTCGTGGAAGGCGCGCGCTACCCGCTCGGCGTGTCGCTTCGCCTCGTCTGCGCGCGGGCCGGCGAAGAGCTCGTCGACCGTCGTGCGCCAGAGCACGAGCCAGCGCTCGAAGTGGCCCGCGCGCAGCTTGGCCTTGCGGTCGAGCGCCGCGTGGGCGGCGAAGGCGCCGCCGCCGTAGGAGTGCGCGCCGAGCAGGATGGTCTCCCAGAAGGAGGCGGTGACCGGGACGTGCGCCTCGAGGTCGAGCCCGGCGACGTCGACGAACAGGAAGCCGATGACGGGGTCGGTGAGCGCCCGTCCGTAGAAGGCGCGGACGAGCCGCTCGCAGTCCCCGCGATCCTCGATGTCGTGGCGCTCCACGCCGTCGATGCTAGGCGCCCGGATGCACCCGGGCGTCCCGCGGCGTGCCTCGCTCGGTCGGATGGTCGGCTGAGTCCCCGTCTTTGGCAGATCGATCTGGAGAATGGACAGGGCATCAGGGGAAGAGGATCAGCGGCAACCGTCGCCGCCGTCGCAACCGCAGGTCGCGCCGACGCTGTCGCCTCGTCGATGCGCTTGGCGAAGGACCGCAGGGACTCGACACCAAGGACGAGGCGGCGGCGCTCAAGGCGCTTGGCATCACGCCGCAGGGCGCGGGGACGACAGGGCCGCCCGAGCCGGCGCCCCTCGCCCGTCCGGGCGGTGGGCGATCTGGCTAGCCTGCCGCCCCGCGTGGTCACCCGCCTGGACATCGAGTACGACGGCACGGACTTCGCCGGATGGATGTTCCAGCCCGGGCGCCGCACGGTGCAGGGGGAGCTCGAGGGGGCGCTGTCCACGCTCCTGCGCAGGCCGGCCGCGCTGACCGTCGCGGGCCGCACCGACGCGGGCGTCCACGCGTGGGAGCAGGTCGCGGCCTACGCCGGGCCGCCGGTGCGTCTGTCGTCGTTGAACGCGCTGATCGGCCCGGACGTCGCGGTGCTCGCGTGCGAGGAGGCGCCGCTGGGCTTCGACCCGCGCGCGGACGCGGAGGCCCGGACCTACTGCTACTCCGTGTTGGCCCGCTCGGCGCCGAGCGCCTTCCGGCAACGCACCGAGTTGCACTGGCCCTACGCGTGCGACCGGGACCTCCTGCACGCGTGCGCGGCGGCGCTGCCGGGCGCCCGGGACTTCACCGCCTTCACGCTCACCGAGACCGAGCACCGCTGGTTCACCCGCATCGTCGAGCGCGCGGAGTGGCGCGAGCGCGGCGACCGGCTCGAGTTCTGGATCACCGCCGACGCCTTCCTGCGCCACATGGTCCGCACGCTCGTCGGCACGATGCTCGAGGTCGCCCAGGGGCGGCGTCGCCGGGAGGACTTCGTGGCGCTGCTGGGCGGCGGCCACCGCCGCGACGCGGGGCACAGCGCCAAGCCGCACGGCCTGGCGCTGGCCTCCGTGCGGTACCCGCCGGCGGCGCGCTGACCCAAGCGGGGCGCGCTCGCGTCACGGCCGGGGCTGATCAGGGCACGGAGGTGCGCGAGCTGTCACACCGCGTGCGCTTTCGGGGCGAGGGCGACGACTAGGATCGGCCGCATGCGCGTGCTCCTCACCAACGACGACGGCATCCAGGCGGAGGGCCTCCAGGCGCTGCGGCGCGCCCTGCTCGACGTTCCCGGGGTCGAGCTGGTGACGATCGCCCCGGACGGCAACCGCTCGGCGATCGGGCGGGGCATCACGACGCGAGCGCCGCTCTCGGTCGAGCGCGTCGACTTCGACGACGGCACCCACGGCTTCCAGACCGACGGCACGCCGGTGGACTGCGTGCGGCTCATGGGCCTCGGGCTCGTAGAGGGCTGGGCCGCGGAGCTCGTCGTGGCGGGCATCAACCACGGCGCGAACCTCGGCGACGACGTGACGTACTCCGGCACGGTCGCGGCGGCGATGGAGGGGCTGATGCTCGGGCTGCCGGCGATCGCCGTCTCCCAGCAGTTCCGGCGCGGCGACACCACCTGGGCCACGGGCGACGAGCCCTTCGACTTCACCCACTCGGCGCGCTTCACGGCGCGGCTGGTCGAGGGCATCGAGGACGTGCCGCTGCCGCAAGGCGTGCTCATCAACGTAAACGTGCCGGGCGGCGGGGAGCCCGAGGGCGTCGACGTCTGCCGCCTGGGCAAGAGGATCTACCGCGACGAGCTCAACCTCGACTCCGACGACGGCTCGGTTCGCCGCTTCTGGATCTACGGCGCGGAGCCCTCCTTCGAGGACGCGCCGGACACCGATCTGGCCGTGGTGCATCAGGGTCGCATCGCGGTGACGCCGATCCACATGGACTTCACCCACCATGACGGGATCGGCCCGCTGTCGGAGGCCCAGCTGCACGAGATGCTCGAGCCCGCGGTGCAGGAGTTCGAGGGGTGAGCGCGGGCGCGGCCGCTCGGGCCGCGGAGCTGCGCGAGCAGCTCGCCCACCACGGCCACCGCTACCACGTCCTCGACGACCCGGAGATCGGCGACGACGAGTACGACGCGCTGCTCGACGAGCTGCGCGCGCTGGAGACCGCGCAACCCGAGCTGCGCGGGCCGGATTCGCCGACGCAGCGCGTCGGGGGCGAGCCGGTTGACGACCTGGCCAAGGTCGAGCACCTGCGGCCGATGCTCTCGCTGGCCAACGCGCGGACGGAGGAGGAGCTGCGCGCCTGGGTCGGGCGGATGCGCAGCCACCTGGCGCGCGAGGGGATCGAGGAGCCGGCGTTCACCTACGTCTGCGAGCCGAAGATCGACGGGCTGGCGATCTCGCTGCTGTATCGAGATGGCGTGCTCGAGCGGGGCGCCACGCGCGGCGACGGGGTGGTGGGCGAGGACGTGAGCCACAACGTGCGGACGATCGCGCAGATCCCCCAGCGCCTGGACGACGCCCCGGCGCTGCTGGAGGTCCGCGGTGAGGCCTACATGTCCCTGCCGGACTTCACGGCGCTCAACGAGCGGCGCGCCGCGGCGGGCCAGAGCACGTTCATGAACCCGCGCAACGCCGCCGCGGGCACCATCCGCCAGCTCGACCCGCGCGCCGCCGCCGAGCGCCCGCTCTCCTTCTACGCCTACGCCGTCGGCAGCGTCGAGGGGCTCGACTTCGGCTCGCACCACGCCGCCCTGGAGTGGCTGCGCGAGCGCGGGATACCCGTCAACGAGGACATCGTCGTGCTCGACGACGAGGACGCGGTCGTCGCTCGCTGCCTCGCGTGGCAGGAGCGCCGCGCCGGCCTGGACTTCGAGATCGACGGCGTCGTCGTCAAGGAGGACGCGCTGGAGCTGCAGCGGCGTCTCGGCGTGGTCGGGCGCGACCCGCGCTGGGCGATCGCCTGGAAGTTCCCGCCGACCACGAAGGTCACGCTGCTCAAGGACATCACCTGGAACGTCGGCAAGTTCGGCGACCTGCACCCCTTCGCCATCCTCGAGCCCGTCGGCGTCGGCGGCGTGGTCGTCAAGCTCGCGACGCTGCACAACGAGGAGGACCTCGCGCGCAAGGACGTACGGCCGGGGGACGAGGTCATCGTGCTGCGCGCGGGCGACGTGATCCCGCAGGTGCTCTCCCCGGCGCCGCATGCGGTCGAGCGCGCGGACCGCGCCGCGCCGCCGCGGCCGCCCGCGCGCTGCCCGGCCTGCGACACGCCGACGGTCAAGCCCGAGGGCTCGGTCTTCACCCGCTGCCCGAACCGCGCCTGCCCGGCGCGCCAGTGGCAGCTGCTCTCGCACTTCGTCTCGCGCGGGGCGATGGACATCGACGGGGTCGGCGAGAAGCAGGTCGCTGCGCTGCAACGTGCGGGGCTCGTGCGCACGGCTGCGGACTTCTACGCGCTGAGCGTCGAGCAGCTCACGGTCCTCGAGCGCTTCGGGCGGGCCAGCGCCGAGCGCGCCGTGGCGAACATCGCGCGCTCGCGCGAGCGGCCGTTCGCGCGCGTGCTCTTCGCCGTCGGGCTCGAGGAGGTCGGCGAGGTGACGGGTCGCAGCCTCGCCCAGCAGTTCCGCTCGATCGACGCGCTGCTGGCGGCGGACGCGGGGCAGATCGCCGAGACCCCTGGCGTCGGCTCCAAGATGGCCGTCGTGATCGCCGCGCAACTCGCGGACGAGCAGATGCGCGCGCTCTTCGACGACCTGCGCGCTGCGGGCGTGCGGCTCGAGGCTGAGGGTCCGCCGCCCGGTGAGGGCGCCCTGGCCGGCGCGACGCTCGTGCTCACGGGCACGTTGCCGGACCTCACGCGCGAGGAGGCGACCCAGCGCATCCTCGCCGCCGGCGGCCGCGTGACCTCCTCGGTCTCGAAGAAGACGACCTACCTCGTGGCCGGCGAGTCGGCGGGCGCGTCGAAGCTCGAGAAGGCCGAGCGACTAGGAGTTGAGGTCGTCGACGAGGCAGCGCTGCTGGCACTGCTGGCCGGCCGGGAGCCGCCGGAGCCGTGAGGCGGCGGCGGCCGAAGCCGCCGCACCGTCCCAGCCGCGGCGCTAGCGCCCGGCCTTCGCCTTCGCCTTCGCGGCGCAGGTGCGAAAGCTCCGCACCTGCGTCACGCGCACGGTGCGGCCCGCACGGCGCCCCGTGAGCTGCAGCACGACCTTCGCCCGCCGCTTCGGCAGCCCGGCCAGCCGGACCGTGATCCGGCTCGTGCGGGCGCGCCCGACGACCCGCTTGCCGACCCGCGCCTCGACGCGCGACACGCGTATCCCGCGGACGCGCCTGGCGTGCAGGACGATCGTCCGGCGGCTCGTGCAGCGGTTGGCCGAGCGCTGCGGCAGCCCCGTGGGCTGCGCCGGAACCGCCGCCGTGGTGGCGGGGCCGTCCTTGCTCGTGTCGAGCTTTGCGTAGTCGAACTCGCCGGGAACGCCGTCGGCGGAGCGCGGGACGAGCCCTGCGCAGCCCGGGCGCAGGCTCTCGCAGGTGAAGCGCACACCGTTCGCGCGGTGGACGTCGAGCCGCGACGGGTAGTAGAAGGACCACATGTTCGGGTCGCCGGTGGGGTCGATCGCTCCCTCCGCGGCGTCGCGGCGCCAGCGGTCGCTCAGCAGCCGCTCGTCGGCGGTCGGGTCGCCCTTGACGTACTTGTCCATCCAGGCGTTCGTGTACCAGGCAATGAGATCCGCCCCGCGCAGCGTCGCCGGGAAGCCCATGTTCGGGATCCAGTCGAAGTCGAAGTGGCTACCGCCGCGGATGACGAGCTGCCCCGTGTCGACACCGGCCTTGGAGTAGGCGAAGGACTGCGTCGACTTCGCCTTGGGATCGGGATCGCCGGTGTTGGGCGTCGGCGGAATGAAGTAGTCCGCGCTCAGGCCGAGCCCCGGCTTGGTGATCGGCACGACCTTGCGCGCATGGGCGTCACCCTTCGGGCACGGCTTCACCCGCAGAGCGCCCGCCACCGGGGCGTTCGGGTCCGTTCCTCCGAGGTTGTCCCAGGCGACGACCGCCTTCACGCGCGGATCGGCCTGCGCGACGTAGGAGACGCCCGCGGCGCCGAAGGAGTGGCCGGCCAACCCGACGCGTGCGGTGTCCAAGAGCGCGTGGAACGGGTTGAAGGCGGCGTTGAGGCCCGCCTTGACGCGCCGGTCCTGCTTCGCGGAGTGCACCGTGCCGCTCTCGCACGACTTGCGCGGGGCGAACGGCTTGGCGGGGGTGGAGAAGAAGAAGTCCAGCGCGTCGACGGTTCCGTCGAAGAAGGGCCGGCCGTCGCTCTGCGCCGGAACGCCCTCCGTCGTGTCCGGCGCCTCTCCGGGGGTGTCCGACTGGCCCTGGCCCTGCGGGTCGGAGGTCAGCACGACGTAGCCGGCCTTGGCCAGCGCCTGCGCGGCGAACCAGTACAGCTGCTCGTCGGCCTGCACCGAGCCGTTGGTGATCACGATGCCGGGGCGCTTGGCGGGCCCGGCCTTCGTCGCCCACACGTGCCCCGAGATCGTCGCGCCGCTGCGGGCGGTGAACAGCACGGGCTCGACGATGCCGTAGCCCTTGGCCTGCCAGTCGTAGAGGCGGACGTCGCCGGCGCAGCCGTCCTGGCCGTCCTGGCAGAGGTGGTCGCGGAACTCGCGCTCGGGGTCGGTGGCGTTGATGATCGCCGCGGCCGCGGCGTTCTGCACGCTGACCTGCCGCAGCAGCGCCTGGTAGGCCGGCGTGTTGTAGATCGTCGAGCGCTCGTTGCCCTTGGAGAAGTTCATCGCCTCCACGGCCGGGTCGAACGCCATGGCGCTCGGCGCCAGCGCCCCGATCGCGGTGAGCGTCCCTGCGATCAACGTCGCTGCTTTGCTCCTGCGGCCCATGCTCGTCTCCTGTCGTCGCGCCCGTCGCACCGCATGGTGGCACCCGCCGAGCAGAGTCGCGCCAAGCAGCTCGACGCTCAGCCCGCGTAGCGCGCGAGCGCCGCGACCATCCGGTCCTCGACGGACTTCGCGCCGTAGCCCACGCCGTTCTCGAGGAACGAGAAGACGACGCTGCGGCCCGTCGTGGTGGTGCAGTAGCCCGACAGGGCCGAGACGCCGCGCAGCGTCCCGGTCTTCCCCGAGCAGCGGCCCGCGGCGGCCGTGCCGCGCATGCGGCGGCGCAGCGTCCCGTTGCGCCCGGCCACCGACAGCGAGCCCAGCCAGGCGGGGGCCGCGGCGCCGCCGCGCATCGCGCTCAGCAGCGTCACGACCTGTCGCGCGGAGGTCCGGTTCCTGCGCGAGAGTCCCGAGCCGTCGCTGATCGTCGGGCGCAGCCCGAGCCCCGCCAGCGTCCGCCGCACGACGGCCGCGCCGCCTGCGGTGGTGCCCGCGCCGCCCGCCTCGGCGCCCACGACCTTGAGCAGCAGCTCGGCGTAGAAGTTGTCCGAGGGCCGGTTGGTCGCGCGGATCAGCTCGGCCGTGGTGGGCGAGAGGTCCTGCGCGAGCGGCGCCCCGACGTCGGCGGGCGCGCGGCCGGTCCGCGCCTGGCGGCCGAAGCGCACGCCGCGCGCCTTCAGCAGCGCCTGCAGGCGCGCTGCGACGACTTGCGCCGGGCCGTCGCTACCGCTCACGCCGTGGCCGACGACCAGGGCTCCGAGCTGACCGCCGAGGTTGAAGTCGGGCTTGAAGGCGGAGTCGACCGAGCCGCGGCGCGCGTCGAGCAGCCCCTCGTCGCCGACCACGCCACCCTCGACGCGCTCAAGGCCAGCTCCGCGCACGAGCTGGTCGGCCAGGCCCGTCAGGTCGGCGTTGGCGAAGCTCGGATCGCCCGCACCGACGAGGTAGAGGTCGTGCGTGACGACTGCGTCAGGGTCGGAGTCCACGACGGCGTCGGCGACGACGCGGGTCACGCGGCGGGAGTCGCTGCCGAGCGCCAGCAGTGCCGTGGCGGTCGTGAAGAGCTTCTCGTTCGACGCCGGCACCAGCGCGGAGCTCGCCCGGCGCGAGAAGAGCACCTGCCCCGAGTCGAGGTCGACGACTTGGGCGCCCGAGGCGCGACCGAGCTTCGCGGTCTCGCGCGAGAGCTTGGCGCGCAGGGTCGAGGCGTTGAGTGCGTGCGCGGGGGCGGCGACCAGCGCCGTCCACGCCACGACCAGCACGGCCAAGCGGCGGAGCGAGGGCATCGAGGAGCGGAACATGAGCCGTCGGGTGGAAGTTGCGGCTCGGCCGGCCCTGACCCCGATCGACCACGGAGCACTGCCTAGGGGTAGGCCGAGGCGATCTGCGACCGGCACGGCATCGAGATCTCCCCGACGCGCGTGCGTGCGCAAGGCGATCGAGCACTTCGGCGTCGTCAGGCAGCGCCGAGGGCGAGGTCGATCGTGCGCAGCAGCCGCTCCGCGTGCTCGGGCCGGTGCGGGACCCGGACCCGCACGTGCCCGGGGTCGCCGAGCGGCCCGCCGCCCGCCACCACGACGCCGGTTCGCTCCATCCGCGCCGCGAGCTCTGCGCCGGGCAGACCGTCGGCGCGTAGCCAGAGCACGTTGGCCTGAGAGGGCGTCAGCCCCAACCCGGGCCGCTCGTGCAGCGCCGCCGCGAGCTCCGCCCGGGCCAGAGCGACCTGCCCGCCGCGCAGCCCCGCGAGCTCGCCCGCGGTGCGCAGCGCCTCCAGCGCGCCGGCCTGGGCGAGCTCGTTGAGGCCGAGCTCGGGCTCGAGCTGCTCGAGCAGCGGCTCGGAGCCCACGCCGCCGATCGCGTAGCCGACGCGCAGGCCCGCCAGCCCCCACGCCTTGGAGAACGTGCGGAACACGAGCAGGCGCGGGAACTCGTCGACCAGGCGCAGCGCGGCGTCGGTGTCCTCGGCGTCGACGAAGTCGCGCAGCGCCTCGTCGAGCAGCACGACGACGCGCTCGGGCAGCGCGTCCAGCAGCCGCCGCAGCTCGGAGACTTCGAGCAGCTCGCCCGTCGGGTCGTTCGGGTTGGCCAGCGCCACGACGCGCGTGCGCTCGTTGACCGCGGAGAGCACCCCGTCGACCGAGAAGCCCGGCACGGGGACGGCGTGGCCGCGAGCGCGCCGGGCCATGAGCGGGTACAGCGCGTAGGAGGGCCAGGGCGTGATGAGCTCGTCGTCGGGCTCCAGCAGCGCCTGGGCGGCCGCGGTCAGCAGCTGCGCCGCGCCGTCGCCGACCACCAGGCGGGCGGGCGGCACGACGTGGCGGCGGGCGAGCTCCGCACGCAGCTCGGTCGCGTGGCGGTCGATGTAGCGGTGCAGCCCCTTGCGCGCCGCGAAGGTGATCGCGTTGACGATGACGGGCGGGGGGTACTCCGGCCACGTCGTGCGGGCGAGGTCGAGCGGCTCGACGCGCGCGAGCTCCGTCGCGCGGCGCTCGGCCGCCACCACGCGCTTGGAGACGTTGACCTCCTCCTCGGTCAGCGCCTCGAACTGCCGGTAGTGCTTGAAGCGCGGCAAGCTCAGCCCGTAGGCGCGAGCGTGGGCCCGAGCCCGGCGAAGCCGAGCAGCCAGACCGTGAAGCAGACGACGCCGATGGCGCACGTCGTGGCGAAGACGGGCGTGAGCACGCCCTTGCGCTGATCGTGCCCCGCCGCGCGGCGGATGAGGATCCAGACCTGGTCGATGCGCTTGAGGATCGCCAGACCGCCGAAGAGCAGCACCATGATCACCGCGAAGGCGACGACGATCGCCAGGCCGATGTTCCCCGTGCGGCCCATGGTCCGGCCCCCGACCCAGAGCCCGGCGGCCGGGATCGGACCCCAAAACATGAGGTTCAGCAGCACCATGCAGAGCAGGACGAACGCCGCGACCGCCGAATCGACGCGCCGGCGGACGGGGCTGCCCTGCTTGATCAGCTCGCGGTAGCGGACGGGGGCCGTGCCGGGGCGGCGCCCGACGAACATGCCGCCGTTGTCGGTGGGATCGGTACGCATCACGCCAGAGGTTACCCCGGCGCGCGCGCTGCGATTCCCGTCGGTCCGGGCTACTCGCTCGCGCCGTACAGCGTGTCGAACTGCCCGGCGTACTTCTCGTTGACGACGTTGCGCTTGACCTTCAGCGTCGGGGTCAGCTCACCCGTCTCCTGGGAGAGGTCGTGGTCGAGGAGGAAGAACTTCTTGACCTGCTCGACCTGCGCGTACTTCGCGTTGGCCTTGTCGAGCGTCTCTTGGATGAGCGCGCGCACCTGCGGGTCCTTCGCGAGTGCTCCGATCGAGCGGTCCTCGATGCCGTTCTGCTCCGCCCACGGCCCGATCTCCTCCTCGTCGAGCGTCACGAGCATGACGGGGAACGGGCGCCGGTCGCCGTGCATCATCGCCTGGGAGACCCAGCGCGACTGCTTCATGTCGTTCTCGAGGTTGGCCGGCGTGAGGTTCTTGCCGCCCGCGGTGATGATGATGTCCTTCTTGCGGCCGGTGATCGCGAGGTAGCCGTCCTCGTCGACCGAGCCGAGGTCGCCCGTGTGCAGCCAGCCGTCGACGACGGCGCCGAAGGACGCGTCGGCGTTCTTGTAGTAGCCCGCGAAGATGTTCGCGCCCTTGAGCAGCACCTCGCCGTCCTCGCCGATCTCGATCTCCACGCCGGGCAGCGCGCGCCCGACGGTCCCGAACTTGTGGTCGCCCGGCAGCTGCGAGGTCGCCACCGTCGAGGTCTCGGTCATCCCGTAGCCCTCCATGACCGGCACGCCGCAGGCCCAGAAGAGCTCGAGGATCTCGTGGGCGATCGGCGCCGCGCCGGTGCTCGCCTGCTTCAGGCGGCCGCCGAAGGCGTTGCGGACGTTGACGAAGAGCTTCTCGTCGAACTGGTCGTAGGCCGCCTGCAGCTCGGCGGGCACCTCCTGGCCGGCGCGCGTGAGGTTCTGAACCTGGGTGCCGACGCTCACGGCCTTCGCGAGGACGGCCTCCTCGAGGTTCGCGGTCACCATCGTGTAGATCTTCTCGAAGATGCGCGGCACCGACGGCAGGTAGGTGGGCCGCGTCTGCGCGAGCTCGGCGACGATCTGCTTCGTGTCCCCGCCGAAGTAGGCGATGGCGCCGCCCACGTCAATCGTCAGGAGCTGGACGAGCAGCGCGTAGGAGTGCGCGAGCGGGAGGTAGAGGTAGGTGACCTCCTCCTCCTCGAGGCCGAGCACGCCCATCTGCAGGCACTGGTCGAGCACGGAGCGGTAGTTGCCGTGGGTGAGGACGCAGCCCTTGGGCGGCCCGGTGGTGCCCGAGGTGTAGATGAAGGTGAAGTGGTCCTCGGGCTTGACGGCGGCCGTGCGGGCCTCGAGCTCGGCCGTGGGGAGAGCCCGGCCGCGCTCGCGCAGCGCGTCGATGGTGGTGGTCCCCTCGGGCGCGCCCTCGGCCTCCATGACGAGGATCGACTCCAGGGCGGGCAGCGCCTCGCGGACGGCGGTGATCTTCGCGACCTGCTCGGCGTCCTCGCAGACGATGAGCCGCGCGTCGGAGTTCTCCACGACGTACCGGCACTCGTCGGGTGAGTTGGTCTGGTAGATCGGGACCACCACCGCACCTGTCGCCGTGAGCGCGAAGTCCACGTAGGTCCACTCGGGCCGGGTGCCCGCGAGGATGCAGACGCGGTCGCCGGGCGCGACGCCGAGCTCGAGCAGGCCGCGCCCGATCTCCGAGACGATCTCGCCGACCTCGGCGAACGTCGTGGACTCCCACGTGTCGCCGACCTTGCGCCGCACGGCGACGCGGTCGGCGTAGAGCTCGGCGGCGCGGCCGAGCAGGTCGGCCATCGTGCTCGATGCGGTTCCCCGCGCGGTGCCGGCTTCCATGCTGTGCTCCTCCTCGGTGCGTTGGCCTTCCCGACGGCGATGCTACCCCGCGCGCCCCGCGCCGGTGACTTGGTGTCAGATCGGGTTCGAGACCTCGATGAACTCGTGGGTCACGCGGAGCTCCGCGGCCAGCAGCTCGCCCAGGCGCTGCACGCCGAGGCGCTCCGTCGCGTGGTGGCCCGCGGCGAGGAAGTGGATCTCGTACTCGCGGGCGATCGCCATGCAGCGCTCCGCGGGCTCGCCCGTCAGGAACGCGTCGAGGCCGAGCGCGATCGCCGCGGGAAGGTCGTCGGCGGCCGCGCCGCTGCAGATGCCGATCGAGTGGACGCGCTCGGGGCCGTCGAGGAAGGCCAGGACGTCGGGGCGGAGCGTCGCCTCGCGGACACGGGCGACGAGCTCCTCCGGGGCGATGCCCGCCTCGCCGAAGGACGCGGCCACCCCGATCGGCGCTCCGCCGTGGTCGAAGGCCGGCTCCCAGCTCACCGCGCCGAGCGCTTCGGCCAGGCGCGCGTTGTTGCCGTGCACGGGGTGGCCGTCGAGGGGCAGGTGGTAGGCCGCGAGCGCCATGTCGTGCTCGAAGAGCACACCGAGCCGGCGTCGGCCGACCTCGTCGATTGCGATCGGATCGGCGTTCCAGAAGAGCCCGTGGTGCACGAGCACGAGATCGGCGCGGGCCGCCGCGGCGCGCTCGAAGAGCTCCGCGTGCGCCGAGACGCCCGTCACCACGTGGCCGATCTCCGCAGGGCCCGGGACCTGCAGGCCGTTGGGGCAGTAGTCGCTCCAGCGCCCCGGGGTCAGGAGCTCGTCGAGGTGGTCGATGACGGTGGCGAGCAGGGGCATGGCGGGGCGGCGCGGGAACTCACTTGTTGCGGGAGTGCTCGAACGGTACTGTTCATCTCCGGAGGAGCGCGGGCCTGGGCGGCCGCAGCCCGTCCGCGCACTCATGGCGATCTCCGCGCCCCCAGAGCCCACCGCCGTCGCGACGACGCGCAGCCTCGCGGGCCTCACCGACTGCGAGCTGGTCGCCGAGGTGCGGCGCGGCCGCGACCGCGCCTTCGAGCTTCTCTACGAGCGCTACCACCGGCGGATCGCCGCCCACATCTACGGCATGGTCGGTGATCACGGCCGCGCGGAGGAGATCGCGCAGGACGTCTTCATGTCGGCGCTGCGCCGCATGCGCGGCACCGACCGGCCGATCGCGTTCAAGCCGTGGATCTACGAGATCGCCAAGAACGCCTGCATCGACCAGTTCCGGCGCGCGCGCCGCACCCACGAGGTCTCCTACGACGCCGACGAGGGCCTGGCCGCCAGGGACCACGGCCGGCTCGTGGCCGTCGAGCCGGCTCCCGACGTCGCCGTGGACCAGAAGATCGCCATCGACCACTTGCGCGGCGCGTTCGGCGGCCTCAGCCAGACGCACCACGAGATCCTCGTGATGCGCGAGCTCGAAGGTCTCAGCTACCGGGAGATCGGCGAGCGCCTCGGCCTGAGCCGCCCGTCGGTGGAGTCGACGCTGTTCCGCGCACGCCGCCGGCTTGGGGAGGAGTACGAGGAGCTCGTCTCGGGAGAGCGCTGCGTGCGGATCCAGGGCATCATCGCCACGGTCGGCGCTGGGGCACCCGGCGCGCGCGACCAGCGTCGCCTCGCCGTGCACCTCTCCCACTGCCAGCCCTGCCGGCGCCACGCCAGAGTCGCCGGGCTGGACGGCGCGGCGCTCGTCGCACCGCGCGGCGTGGGCAAGAAGATCGCGGCGTTCATCCCGCTGCCCGCGTTCCTGCGCAAGCGCTGGCCCGCCGACGAGGTCGTCCCCGCTGCGGCCAACCACCACGTCTCCACCCTCGCACAGCTCTCCGCTCAGCTGAGCGCGTCCGTCGACCCGGCGATCGCGTCGTGGGCGAAGGCCGCTGCGGCCGCCGCGACCCTCGCGGTCGCCGGCGTGGCGGGAGGAGCCGCGGTCAGCGACGAGACGCGCTCCGCGCTCGGCGCGCCCGCTGCGAAGGCGCCGGCGAAGTCGGTGGCCACGCCCGTCGAGTCGCCTGCGTCCAAGCTCGCCGGAGCACCGAGGCTCGCGCCCGGTCGGGCCGACGCAGTTGCCGGCCGCCCGTCGATCACCAAGGCCGCCGGAGCGCCGGCGCGAGGCGCGCCCGCTGTCGGCGCTCCAGCCGCGGGTTCGCCCCCCGGCCCCGCCAAGCCGTCCGCGGATGCGGCGCCCGCCCTGTCGGCGCCGGTCACGCCGGCGGCGCCGACCAAGCCGCCGGTGGTCGGCAGCTTCGACCCCGGCGACTACCCCACGGGCGGCGGCCGGCCGGGCGCGGGCGCCGGGCAGCCCCCGGCCGCCGGCTCGGTCGGCAACGCGGCCGCAGGGACAGCTGCGGCCGCCGCGTCGGGCGGCACGGCGACCAAGGCCCAGCTCGAGGGCGCCGCCGACGTGGCGGCCAAGTCGGCGGCCGCGGCGGCCGCAGAGGCCGCCTCCGGGTCCTTCGTCGGCGGCTGAATGGCCGACGCGTCCGACGCGGAGGCGTTCCTCGCGGGCCTCACCGACACGGGGCTCTACTCGATCGGGGCGTACTTCACCGATCAGCATCCCGAGCTCGTCGACGAGGTCCTCGAGCAGAGCGAGGCGATTGAGGAGCTCGGCCTGCAGCGCTGGGCCGACCGCGATGGCACTCGCGTCGAGCAGGCCTTCCAGACGCTCATGACGGGCCTGGCGATCCGCTACTTCCGTGCCGTCGCAGCGGAGCTCTACTGACGCTCGCGAGCGGCCGGCTCACGCGACGCCGAGTCGCGCCGCCGCGTCGTCGGGCGCCCGGGGACCACTACGCGTCTCTCGATCCGACGCGTCATACTGGACACCACATCGGGGCGTGGCGCAGCCTGGTAGCGCGCGCCGTTCGGGTCGGCGAGGTCGGAGGTTCAAATCCTCTCGCCCCGACTGGCAGTGGCAGGACAGACCCGACGAGGGGGCCCGCGCTTGCGGGTCCTTCCTCGTTCGGGCGCCCGCACCGCGCTCGGCCGCTGCGTCCGACGTCCCGCTGCGCGCCGGTACCCTGCGGCGCGTGTGCGGCATCGGGGGCTGCGTCGTGCGGCCAGGCGTGGAGGTCGACCGCGAGCGCCTCGCCGCGCTCGGGGCGGCGCTCATCCACCGCGGACCCGACGGGGCGGGGCTCGAGGTCATCGGCAACGTCGGGCTCGTCCACCGGCGCCTGGCGATCCTCGACCCCTCCGCCGCCGGCCGTGCGCCCATGGCCGACGCCGCGGGGCGCATCTGGCTGACCTTCAACGGCGAGGTGCTCAACCACGCCGCGCTGCGCGACGAGCTGCCGGAGCCCTCGGGCGGTTGGCGCGGTGGGTCTGACACCGAGACGCTCGTCCACGGGCTGGCGACGCACGGGCCGGCCTTCGTAGCGCGCTGCGAGGGCTTCTGGGCGTGGGCGGCGCTCGACACGGAGCGCCGCGAGCTCTCACTCGTCCGGGACCGCCTCGGCGTCAAGCCGCTCCACGTGTGGGCGGGCGAGGACGAGCTCTGGTTCGCCAGCGAGCTGCGAGCCCTGCGCGCCGCCGGCGTCCCGATGGCGCCCGACGCCGAGGTCCTGCGCCACGCGACCGCGACGGGCTGGGCCAACGGCCGGCGCGGCCTCGTCGCGGGGGTGACGAAGGTCGCGGCGGGAACGCGCATCGTCGTCGACTCCCAGACGCGCGCGACGCGAGCGGAGCGCTGGTTCGCTCCGGGGGAGCTCGTGACGCGGGAGCGCACCCGGGT